>Ga0326513_10000023_pt1 | contig 111401 bp, 110 predicted proteins | sample 2_2465_0518_D_FD_203654 | JGI IMG/M metagenome (GOLD analysis project Ga0326513, IMG submission 203654) | Bovine rumen microbial communities from UC Davis, California, United States - 2_2465_0518 | ecosystem: Host-associated > Mammals > Digestive system > Stomach > Rumen | place: USA...
GCTTCAAGTACACCATTAATAGCTTCAGATTCATTTGTGCTAATAAATGTATATACAACATTGCCATTATCATCTAAAATTTCAAGAGTAGCACCTGCAAGTTGTTTGCCAGATTTATTTACTTTTTCAACATTAATTCGAGTAATATCATCTGTCATAGTAACTTTTTGAACTTCATATGTATCGTCAACTGTAAAATCAACATCCTCAGAATAAGCATAACCCTTTGGTGCAAACTTTTCAATTAAAGTATAAGTTTCATTAACTGTTAAGCCTTTAATTTTATGAGATTTTCCATTAGAAGTCCAGCTATCAATTTCCTTGCCATTAGAATCAATTACCTGTAATTCAGCACCTTTAAGTTCTTTCTTACCAGTAATATCTGTCTTGCTAATTTCTACATTAGTCTTTTTATCGACCATTGTAAATGTTTGAACTTTAGCAGTATCCTTAACTGTAAATTCAATATCGTCAGCAGTAGCATATCCCTTTGGTGCAGAAAGTTCAGATAATGTATAAATCTTACCGACAACTAATTTAGTAAGTCTATGATAAGAACCGTTAGTAGTCCAAGTATCAACTACTTCACCATTTTCATCACTAACTTGTAATTTAGCACCCTTTAAGTAACCATTTTCGCCAAGTTTTTTAATATTAACTTTAGTAATATCATCATACATTACTACCTTTTGAATTTCAGTAGTATCTTTAACTGTAAATTTAATATCACTTGAAGTAACATATCCATCTGGAGCAATAGTTTCTTTTAAAGTATATGTTTTACCATAAGTTAAGCCTGTAATTTTATGTGGTTCTTTTCCAGAAGTCCAACTTTCAACTACATTATTATTTTCATCAATAACTTCTAGTTTTGCACCTTCAAGTTCTTCAGAAGTAGTTACATCTTTCTTACTAATTTCAATTTGTGTAATTTCATCTTTCATTGTTACTTTCTGAATTTCAGCAGTATCTAAGACTTTAAAAACGACATCATTAGTAGTTGTATAACCTTCTGGTGCAATAGTCTCTCTTAGGGTATATGTTTCGCCAATTTTAAGTGCATAAATGGAATGAGGTTCTTTAGTAGAAGTCCAACTATCAATCACATTATTATCTTTGTCAATTACTTCTAAATGTGCACCTTCAAGCTCATTTTCGCCAGTAATATCAGTTTTATAAAATTCTAAATGAGTAGGATTATCTTCAGCAGCAACTTGAACAGCTCTCTCGTTTTTCATCCCTGGAGCAATAGTCACTTTATATACCTTATCAGATAATACATATCCATCTGGGGCTTTTGTTTCTTGAACATAATAAGTACCGATTGGAAGCATATTACTATAGTTCTCTAGTCCCTCTTTATCAATTTCAACTGTATCAGCAAGATTATTACCTTGAGCTAACCACTTAGAATCAGAATGATATTCGGAAGAACCTTCTTCAACCTCTGGTAATGTAATATCTTCTTCTGGTGTATCTTCACCTGCATTAATATCATCATCAGTTTCAATAATTTCTCCAACATCAATGTTAGAGTCATCATCTATGTCACTATCGGTATCTTCTTCAGTAACGCCTTCTGGCATTTTATTTTTATCTTTCTCAATATCAGTGTCATTTTCACCTTCACCTATTGAGAAATCCGTATCTTCTGCATCCGAATCATCTTCGTAAGTATAGTCTGGATTCTCCTTATCTTCTACTGTTGCTTCTGAACTATCAGTATCATCTGAATATTCTCCTTCACTAGTTTGCTTATCAGCATAAACTTCATTATAGAAAATACCATATTCAGCACCTTTTAAGAACTTATGACTATTAGCATCCACTTTGCCTATAACTATATTGCCAGAACAGGTGTTATGAACTTTAACTGTTACAGTTTGTTCATTCTCAGTTATATCTCTAAATGTATCACTTTCTGGTTTATCATATTCATCTGAAATTTCATAAGAACTTTCTTTTGTTTTGTCACCAGATTTATATACACCTAGTTCTTTTACACCTAATGTAAATGGCTGGTTTTTCTTTGTTTCAATATAGTCTGTATAAAAATTATTTGGATTTGAATTACTTCTTACTTCTGTTGGTCCTACAATTTGTGTTTTGATACACTCATTTTCTTTAGTTGCATCATAAATCTTGAAATAAAATCCATTTGCAGGACCTTCATCAGTAGTTTTCTGAATTCTTATTTTCTTTTGTTCATTAACTACATTGATATAATCAAATGTTACAAGAGTATCTTTACTTATAGTTACAGTTTTACTTCTAGTATTTGAGTATAATTTTGAACTACCAACTACTTTAGATTGAGTTCTATTAGCAATATAGTTTTTAGGGAAACCATAGTTTACACCATTAAACTGGGTAACATTAGTGTATTCTTCATCTTTTCCAACTGTTGAAGAATTGCTAATTTTTCTACCTAATTCTGTTACTGTATATTTGCCATAAGGAAGCTTAGTTAATGTATCAGTTCCACCATTTGATTTTGTATATAAAGAATAAGTCTTTCCCTGTCCACTAACTTTAAAATACCAACCTTTTAAATATGAAGAAGAAGTTTTATCATTGCCATCTGTATCTTTTACAGTTTTGATTACTCTTAAACTAGCTTTTTTAGGCGTTACAATTGGATTACTAGATACTCTAATATAATATTTTTTAGTTGGAACAGAGAATGCTTGTGCAACATTCTGCATTGTAGTACTTGGAGAACTATTAACACCAAAGGTAATATTATTACCTGCTAGTGTTTTTACAGATTCATTCTTTTGGCTGAATGTTAGGTAATAGCTGTTCTTATCAGTTTTATAATAATCTTGAGTAGATTTTTTAGACTGGATAGTAATGTTATTACCTTTTACAGAAACTTTAAATTTACCGTTTGTACCAGAAGCTTTTTGGCCTTTAGAATTTACTATATCCCAATTTTTATATAAAGTACTAGCTTTATCAACTGTTAATTTATAAGTAAATTTATAAGTAGCTTTAGGTGATGACTGCTCACCAACTACTGCTGTATGCTTACTAGCTTCATTAGTGCTGTTGTAAAATGAAGTGGAAATTGTTTTTTTACTTCCAGCATTATAAAAAGTTCCTTTTGGAGTAATGGCTTTATTTATTAGTGCATTTTCAATAGCAATATATTTTTCTTCAATTTCATTTTTACTTATTGCATTAGGGTTTTTAGATTTTTGGTCAATGGCATTAATAAACTTAGTACCTTTTATTTTATATGTAGTAGTACTTCTTTTACCTGTAATAAATTCCCAATAAATAAGCTGTGTAGCATAACATGCTGCCCTGCCAGAATATGTACCTGGAACTGCAACTGAAGATAAATAACCAAGAGCTTTTTTCAAATCACTACTCATTTTATTATAGTATTTATTAAAGTAAGATCTATAATAACCATAGTTTTGCCAAGTAACAACTGAAGCATTTGGATATACACAAAAGGCAGGTTCATAGCCTTTATTTCTAGCTTCACCATAATTATAAGGAGCAGTACCTTGTCCTACTAAGAATAATTCTACTGTCATTCCATTTTTTAAAGCACTTCTTTTGCCATCAACTACATTTGTGTATGGAATAGTTTTTGTGAATTTAATTTCATTACTATCTCTTAAACTGTTATACATATACACATTGTAAGAGTTGCTTTTTGCTGATGCCGACAAACCAACAAAAACTGTAGATAATGCAATTAATAGTGCTAATAAAATTGAACATGTTCGTTTTAGCATATGCATATGTTCGGTTACTAAAACTCACAACTTGTGTTGGAGTAAGAGTAACCTTCTCTCCTTTCACAAGAAATTTGTGGCTTTAAGATATTTAATAACAAATGCAAAAAAGTCTCAACAATTCCTATATCTTAATAAATAGGTTATTGAAACTTTGGCAATAGCAAAATATTTAATTGAACTTTTAACACAATATTATTGTATCACAATTATATTAATTTTGCAACACAACTAAACAATTTTTACTAAAAATTTTGCAATAAAAAAGAGAACCTATTTTACTAGGCTCTCTTTCTGACAATCGAATAGTGTGTTACATCGAGTATATAAAAAATAAGGAATAATTTAATTTAGGTGTTACCTTGTCGTACCATGAATGACAAGGTAACGGAAAGTATAGTAAACGATCAAGAAGAAATAGAATTCTCTTTTAATACCCAATGTACTATTTAGTACAAAGGCTATATGTTGTTTATATCAGAGTGAATCTACTTTCTTCTATTATTTATTATATCACATAAGCATAAAAATTACAATACTTTTTGAAAACTTTTTTACAATATTTTCAAAATATTTTTTAGCATACTACCCTTTAGCAGAACAAAACAAAATATACTATACCAACTTTAGTACATTACATTTTTCAATCTTCACTGTTACTTTCATATCTACAATAGTAAAAATTTGCAATAAAATAAGGTTGCCAAAGTTCTAAGTTTTTTTAACTTTGAAAAATAAGGACAGTTGAGGAGAACAACTACCTTGTGATTTGCAATAAGTTTTTTTAAAAAAAATATGGTACTTTCATCTCGGATACAAGTAGTCGAGAATTCCCATACCAATACTTAAAAGTTATGAGTAAACTATGGAAGAAAGCTTTTTACGAAAGTAGCACAAACAAAACACTTTACAGGTTAGCAAAACCAAACCAATTATCCATGCAGTCAAAGGTAAATAACGAAACTAGAAATTCACAAGGTAGAACAGTTAATAAGCAACCTTTTCTTTTCAGACTTTTAAGAGTTATTGTCCAGTAAATTTCTATGAGAACCTGTAAAGGACGCAGTTATCCCTTGTCGGTTAAAACAAGGGGATAACTGCGTTACTAAGTAGAAATTTTAAAGCACTTTTTTGATTTTTTTGTGCAATTTTACACAAGAAAGTATAAAGAAGTGGCAGAACACAAGATTCTGCTTTTTAAAAAATATCTATAATAATAAGACGATGTTGTTCAGCATGGGATTATCAGCAGTAACAAATTAATGTTACAAATCTGAATTTGGCTTTTCACCCTCTCTCTATTGCTTGATATTATAGCAATAGATACCCAAATAGGGAATAGTGTTTATTTGATGTCACTATTATAGTTACAACCAATTCTCCTTATACAATAGCACTATCAACATAAATCACACTTGCACGATAAACTGCAATTACGATTTCCCTATTATCCTTGATCATTTGTACTTACTTCACTATATTGTTCTTTTTTAACTTCTTGATACTAACTTCTAGATAAAAAACTTCTTACAACAAAATACAGCTTTATTCACTCAAGAACAAATATAGATTTAATAATTATAGTGTTATAACGAAAAAATAAAATAAAATTTACAATAGTAAAAATTAATTAATTTTAAAAAAATAAGATCTAAAAATTAAGATTCTGTTCTATTCGATAAAATAATGATTCAAAAAAATAAAAGTTACAATGTTATAATGACATAATTATTAACGAAATAAGTACTTTAGGCAGCATATACGAAATTCGTAGAGATAATTCCCTACTTCCTATAAAGTCTTTGTGTACTCAACAAGCACTAACTACATTCCAAACAGGAAATCCTAATCAAACCATAGAATATCAACTAAATATAGTTGAAATACTTAGAACTTGCTCAATACACAAATGGCTAAACAGTTCAAAACTCGTTTTTCCCTAGCGCTATTCACTTCACTACCTATGAACTTACTTAGGTATTGTTATACCCAATTGAACAGTGAAATTGTTTGTGAACAATTCACTATTCAAAAAGCACTCAAAATAATATCAAGTTCAATCTAAGAGAAAGAACAATTTGAGTACCTAGCAAGACCACAAATAGCTTGACACCTAGGACTACACCATGGCACACTGATCGTTTACCATACCATACCTTCCTCCTGACCTTTTTTATATTATTATCCAATTAACGAACAACTCTACCACTCATTACAATATCAGAAATTTTCTGGAATAGTGGATTTTTTACGTGAAGTATTTCAGATAATTCATGCGAGTTAATAGTCAGCTCTTCTCGCTTTCCTTGATACCCGTTTTAACAACATTAAACTGAGTACCACGCCTAGCATTTTTAGCATCGGTCCTAGGTGAACCCATCACTATTGTAACCGATCGTGATGCTACAATCGGCTTTATGCTTGTATATTTCAACCATAGCACAGAAAAATATGCTATAATAATCTTATACTGAATTATGTGTGGAGGTATCCTTTCGGCTTCAGTCCAGCACAAAGCTACAACACATTCATGTGCAGTTTGTACATGTTAATAAGAACAATACTCATAAGTAGAATTCCTATTAATATGTACAAAGCATTTACTAATATATATTCGTTGGAGAAAATATATCAGAAGGATAGTAGCAAACCCTATAACACAAAGATTGTATTTAATTTTTATAGAAGGTCACAATATGCCTTGCATACTTTTTTATTGCAAGTTTTTTTAATGGAATTACATATTGTTTCAAGATGTTGTTATAGCACTATGTACTACACTACATCTTGTGGTTAATCTTATTATAGCACACTTCTCATCAAAAGTGTTGTGATTTGCAAGACTTTTTTTAAAAAAATTTTTAGAAAAAAATAATTTTTTTGTTGCAAAATTCAAGCGTCATGTATAAAAATGTGCTAATATCTATATATAGAAGAAAAACAAATAATCAACCATATATATAGTAGTTTTTTTGAAAGGATGTTTTTTATGTTGTTTTTAGTTAAATTTTTTCTATGTATAGCAGGAATGAGTGCAGGTGGTGGCTTTGTTATTGGTGGAGGAATATGGCTTAATAGTTGTTCTAAAGGTGACAGATGGCAACCCATTATTGCAATAATAATCTCTATAGGAGTAGCAATAGGTTCTTTTTGTGCATTAATGAATTTATTCAGATAGCATTAGTGCTAATAGGAGTTTTTGAAAGGAATATTGTCTTATGAAAAAAAGGTCCACCACAATTTGTGATGGACCTTTAGTATTTCTATAAATTTTCTAATTCTTTTCTGTTAGTAAATCTGAACCTACAAAATTCCTGTTACAATTCTTATCCTTGTCCCACACAAGTGAACTACTTTTGTTGTGATTTGCAATAAGTTTTTAAAAAATATTTTAAAGCATCGTAATAAAGGAGTCCACTCTAACCCACGAAGCTAAAGCTTAGGGGTTTGCGAGTGGACAATTTTTATCAATTACTTTTAATATTTCAGTTGCAAGGAAATTAATAATAGGAACAGATACAGCATTGCCAGATTGTTTGTATAATTGTGAATCTGGATAATTTCTATTTTCGTATTTTTCTGGCAGTTCATATCCATTGTGCATTGGGAATCCTTGTAATTTAAAAGTTTCTTCTGGTGTTAGTTTGCGAATACCTCTATCAGTAAGAATTAAAGGAACATTATGACCACCTGTACCCATATTAGCAGTTAATGTTGGGCAAACATTATTTTTATTTTGTCTAACATATTGATTTCTTCTGCATTGATAAAAACAATATTTTTCAGTTATTTCATTTCCTAAATTTATTCCATTATCAGTGAATAATTTAGGATATTTTTCTTTTGTATAGAAATATTTATCTGAAATATTTTTAGAAGGAAAATCAATAATATTTTTAATTTCTCGAATTTTCATTTCAGTTGTTTTACCTATTTTCTGCCTAGGTAAATCTAAAGAAATATTTTCAATAAAGTTATTATAATCAATTTTATCTCTAAAAGCTACTATGTATATCCTTTCTCTGTTTTGAGGGATATTAGAATATTCATATGTATTTAATACAGTATAGTAAACGTTATATCCATTGTTTTCTAATTCTGTTTTAATAGTTTTAAATGTATTGCCATTATCATGAGATAATAGGTTTTTAACATTTTCTAAGAATACAACTCTAGGCTTAGTATTATATTTAATATCTAACTGTTGTATTAAATCTATAATGCTGTAAAAGAGATTACCTTTTTCTTTATCTGTAAAACCTTTTTGAGTACCTGCTATTGAAAATGGCTGACAAGGGAAACCTGCTGTAAGAATATCAATGGGTTGCTTTAATATTTCTTTCTGTTTTATTAAATCATCTTCGCTAACTGGCTGAAGTATGTTTACAATATTGCCTTGGATTAATTTATTATTGAAATTATGTTGATAAGTTACATTAGCATACTTGTCCATTTCATTTGCCCAAAGTAATTTATAATTTGCATTGTCATATTTAGCTGTTTCAAAGCCTTTGTCTATACCACCTATACCTGCGAATAAACTGCCTACAGTAAAAGTTTTAGTGTCTTCGAGTACTTCTTCAAGTGCCTGTTCAAAAGCTCCTATACCACTAAAGAAGCTACTTACAGCTATGTTTCTAAACAGTTCTGGATTACTTTTATATAAGGCAAGTATAATATAGTAAAGAACATCAATTACAATACTGTTACCAGCTTGAATATATAGTTGACTATCAGATATACCACTACTTTTTGCTTTATCATATAGTTCATCTGAAAAACCTTGAAGTCTAAAGCATTCTCTTGGTGTTAGCCTTCTTATAGCACATTCTTTATCATTAACTAACACAGAGGATATAGAGGAAGTACTGCCACAGTTGGTTGTTAAAGTAGGTGCAGTATCAAAATATTCAATTACATCATAAGCATTAAACAATCTTGGAAAATGATTATGCTTTTTATAGAATTTATAGTAAGCATTTCTAATATAGTTACTATTTAAAGTATCTAAGTATGAGAAGAAGCATTTATCTTCTTCACTAATTTCATCATTAAAAATATCGTCTATAACTAAATTGTCTTTTTGAACTGTTGTTATTGTGTTAGAAGCATTATAAGAATTAATTTCTAATTTTTGCTTAATTTTTTTATCTTTATCATATCTTCCCCTACTGGCACAAGCAATAGGCAATTCTCTTTCTTCTAATTTATTTTTATCGACAGAATTAAATAAGTCATAGGTGTTTTTAGTTGAAAGGTAATATTTACTATCTACATTATTTTCAAGCATATCTTTAAATTCAATTCCATTATAAAACGGACTTGGAAATAAAAACTTTTCATTGTCATATTCTTTTAATATAAATACTAAATATAATCTTTCACGATTTTGAGGAATACCAAATTTTCTGGTATTTAAAATATCGTAATAAACATTGTAACCATATTCTTTAAGTTCTTCAATAAAAAGCATAAAAGTTGGGAGAAACTGTTTACTAGTGATATTCGGTACATTCTCGTATATTCCCCATTTAGGTTTTTTTGCTTTAATTATTCTTAAAAATTCTACTACTAATGAAGAACGAGTTTTAATGATATTTTCACTATTACACTGAGGACAATATTTTCTTTTATCATAATGAACTGTAAGAGGATTATATTTATGTCCACAATCTTTGCATTCCCACATAGCACCCTTTTGATTACCAGCTACACTAAAATCTTGACAATTATGAACAAAACAATTTGGAATTAAATATGTATGGTCCTCTTTCACTTCAAGATTATATACTCTTTTAGTCTTTTTAATTTCTTTAATATTTCTTATTGGATACAGTATCATTCCGTTATGATATATCCAATGAGATTTACCTTTATAATCCATTTTAAACTCAATGATATATTGAGTACTGCAATGAGCGACTCTATGTTTTATCATCATAGTTTCTGGCATTTTTCTTGTCATAATAGTGCATCCAACTTTATAGCATTTTTGTATGGCGAGTTGTAAAGTAAAGATTAAATTTGGGCTAACACTGGTAGCTGACCAAACTCCTGTTTTCTTTCTGAAATATCCATCGCCACTCATATATCCTTCAAGTAGTTTTTGTAAAAGTGGTATTGGTAAACTTAAAAATACTTGTGGTATTTTTTTAGTTTTAGCGCCAACACCACATAAAGCACACAGCTTTAAAAAATCCATATTTGTTGTTCTAACAGCAATAGAATCAACTTTTTCATAATAGAATAATTTATGTGGAAAGTCTTTTACATTATTTTTAAATTCTTGTAATTTATGTTTTCCAATACAAAATTCAACTCTATGATAATCTTTATTATCTACTATATAGCCATCAGCAATATATCTCCCTATCATATAGCATTCAACTTCTGTTAGATTAAAAGGATTTTTTTCATTTTTTAGTACAGGACTACATAAGTAATCTTTTTCTTTATCTAAATGTCCTAGTTGTTTAAAATAAGGCAATGATAAATCTCCTTTTGTTGTTTTACTAACAACCATAAAAGGATGATTTGGTGTAGCTTGAGTTTTCAGCATACCCATAGCACTAATTTCAAGGACTTTTTGCTTTGGTGTTGAACCAATTTTAGTAACTTTTTTAAATCTATTTTTATGAGTAAGGACTTTATCCCCTACTTTTATTTTTTCTATTTTTCTATAACCAGTGTTTGTATATACTTTTGTACCAGAAGGAAAACATGGGCTTCCACCAAAAATTACATTAAAATCTTCGATAGTGTTTTCATCTACATTTTCAATGTTGCCAAGATTTAATGTTGGATCAACATTATACATAGCACAATAGCTTTGACTTGCATATTTATTTATCTCGCAAAAATTAACTAAATTGAATTTTTTAAAAGTATTATTTGAATTATTATTATTCATTGAAAATTCTCCATTCATTACTAGTTCTGTTCTTAAGCATTAGATTCTTGTTATATTCGTTATTTTTCTGCAACATTAATTTTGAACATGTAGTTATAATTAGTGTTTTTAATTGTTGCAGTTACATTGCAATTCCCTGTATTATTTCCTTTTACTTTTCCATATTTATTGACAGTTGCAATTTTTGAATTTGAAGATTTGAAAGAAAAGCTTGAAGGGTTAATATAAGTTTTTACATGATATTTCTTTAGTTCACTCGCACTGTTTTCTATATACAAAGACAAAGATTTATTTTGTTCTTTTTGTATTTTATATGTGCTGTATTGTTTTTTTACTTTTGCATATTTTGATATGCATTTAATTTTGTATGTCTTGTTAATTGTATTAGTTTGTTTTTTAGCAATTTTCTTATTATAATTGCAGAAAGATTGTGTCCAATACAAATGTCCAGTAGAAGTTTCAAAGCAACCTACCCCAATATAAGAATAGTTTTTGGATAAAATATTTGCTTTATGTCCTTTACTATTCATCCAATCTTTCACAACAGTTTTAGGGTTGAGTTGTCCAAATGCGATATTTTCACCAACATAAATATATTTATTGTATGGCATTTCATGATGGTCTAAATATTCATTAATGGAATATTTTTTGCCACAAGGTGGTGTATGACTCCAATAAATACTTGTTTCTGCTGCTCTTTGATTTGCAAGAGAAAGAAGTGTTTGTGACATTTTTAGTGGCTTAAGTTTTCTTTTCGTTCTTTCTTTGTTTACAAGATTAAGAACTTCAAAACAATACTTATAATTGGTGTTTCCTGTTACATACAAATTAAATGGTTTTGAAGTTATAGTAGTTTGGAATGTTTTAGCCCCAACAGAATTTCCTAAAAATAATGTAGGAATTATTGTTGATATAATTAAAATTAAAATAATTAACCATTTTAAAATTTTGCTTTTGAAATTAATAAAATTTAATTTAGACAATAAAAAACCTCCTATCAGAGATTTCTCTGGCAGAAGGTCTTTTTCGCATTATACATAGACAGCTCCACTATCATTAGTATAATAGCAAAATATAAAACTTTTAACACATAATTATTATAGCATAAAATGAAATGATTTTGTTATATTTTGTAAAAATAATATTAATTATTTTACTGTTACTTTACATTTCGCTGTTCTATTTGAGCCATCTTTTGCTTTTACAGTTACATAAGCAGTGCCTTTGCCCATAGCTTTAATGTAACAATATTTTACTGTATTATCTTTGTTATGAGAGCTTTTTAGATATTTAACAACCTTAGTATTTGAAGAAGTCATATTTATATCTTTTGTAGCTGCATTACTGTCAGAAATAGTAAATACTAATTTATATGATTTACCCTTTTTCAAAGTTATATTTGTTTTATTAACAGTAATTTTTTTAACAGCATTTCTTAATAACTTCTTGTTATGACTGTTTTTATAATATTTATTATAAATAGTGCTACCTTTAGGTGTATAAATTTTAATTCTTTCTGTATTATCATTAACTCTTACAGAACTGCTGGATAAACTATTAACTGAAGAAGATAGATTACTACCAATCTTTTTAGTTGTAGAAGGAATATATAATCTTGAAATTTTATTACAACCAGCAAAGGCTTGGCTACCGATACTTCTTAATTTATTTCCTAAAGAAGTACATCTAATTAATTTACAGTTTGCAAAAGCATTTGAACCTATTTCAGCAACTTTATCTAGGTTAATGCCATTGTTTATCTTTTGACAATCCAAAAATGCCCCAGAACCGACTTTAGAAATATTAGTGCCTAAATAAGCTTTTTCAATGGTTTTACAGTTTGCAAAAGCATAACTACCAATATTTCTAACATTAGTTAAATACACACTTGTTAATTTAGTATCTTTAAATGCATAATTTCCTACGCTAGTAACTTTAGGTGCTTTAATATCTCTTACACCTGTTGCTCCAGATAGAGCATAATTACCAATACTTGTAGCATTATTTAAAACTAATGTTTTCATTGTAGTATTATTTTCTAAAGCATAGTTATTTAGGCTACCAACTTTTGCTTTAACAACAGATTGTTCTCTTTCACCAAAGCAATGTTTATCAACTCTAGCTTTAGGTGCATACACATATTTCAAGTTAGAAGATTTATCAAAGCAACAAGAACCTAAAGTTTTTGCATTTGGTAAATTAAATTTATATAGTGCGTCACAACTAGAGAAAGCATAACTACCAATGTTGACAGTTGCTTTATTAGTTTTACTACTACAAGTTACATCTTGCAAATTTGAACAATCAGCAAAAGCATATGAGCCTATACTTGTAGCATCTTTATTAACTTTCAATGATTTAATTGATTCACAATTATAAAAAGCATAAGATTTTATTGATTTCAAATTTGGCACATTTAAAGTTTCTAGTGATTTACAATCAGCAAAAGCATATGAACCTATGCTTGTTACTGAAGGAGCGTTTACAGATTTTAAATCAGATAATCCATAGAAATTGTAATCTGGAAGGTTTTTAATAAAACTTGGGATTTCTATATTTTCTATATTTATATAACCATTACTGTTATCTTCACACCATTCTGGTTGGGAAGATTCTGTACAAGGTATTAGTGTTTTAGTATTTGGAATTCCTTCAACACAAGTATGGAGTTTAGAGCTCCATTTTGCAAAAGTTAAAGTTTTAGTGCTATTAATATATATAGCCCCTAAGTCACCTATAATGTGATAAATATTACTATCTGACGTACCAGTCGTATTAAGAATATTAGATTTAGAATTAGCCGATAGTTCAGCAGCCGAAAAAGTTGATATACCTGCAAAACTAGAAGTAATCATTGCAGAACCTAATATAAGAGCAATACATCGTTTTTTATTCATTGTTTATTTCTCCTTTATAAAATTTAATATTTCTGACACTCCAACGGCTAAAGCACATTGGGTTCTTATATATATTCACTTCCAAATATACTCGAAAGTATATGAGACTAATGAGCTTCTATAAGACTTTTACTACCAAAGATACCTTTGTATCCATTAACGATAGCTTTAGGCTCGTGTCTAAACCTATTAATTTTAGTCAAGTAGTGCTATCCATCCCACCACTAAAGTAGTGGGCTTTTCGCACATTTTTTGTAAAATAATTAGTTATAATCTACTTCGCCAAAACCATTAATTTTCGTGTTATTAATAAAGTATTCTTTTTCTGCTACCTTAGTAGTATATATACCATTGCCATTTGTATTACCTTCAATAGTTTTTATCATATAAGTCTTTGGATTATAGTCTGTTATTAATCCAATATGATTTAAAAATGATTGAGCACCTTTTGCACCAGTATAAGTAAAGAATACTAAGTCTCCTGCTTTGGGTACATATTTTGTGCCATGAGCATGGTATTTTCCTTTTGCTTTCAAACTTAAAGACCAACTACCACAGCTTTTACTGGATACTTGTGTTGCAATACTAGTTGGGTTAGTACTTCTTAAAACATATTGGCAAAACATAGCACACCATTGGTCATCAACGAATGTATTTGTTTTATCCTTTTTCTTCAGTGCTTTTAGTCCTAGTCCACTTTTACTTTTAGCAAAATTAATTGTTTTCTGAATAGCACTAATATCTTTTACTTCAACATTAATATAAGTATTTTTATTGCTACCATCAATTGTTGATATTTTAATTTGACAACTACCAACATTAATTCCAGTAATAATTCCTTTGTCATCCACAGTAGCAATATTTTTATCAGTAGAAGTATATTTTAATGTTTTAATAGAAGCATTTGTTGGCAAAATTAAAGTTTGAATTTGTTTTTGTTCTCCTACATGGGTAACAACATTAGTTGTAGTTGGTACAATATCTGTAATCATTCTTCTTACATAAATATCAGTAATAGCTGTTAATTTTTTAGAAATAGAACTGTTAATTGAAATTGTACATTCTCCTTCTTGCTTTGCAGTGATATTGCCATTGTTATCAACAGTGGCTACTTTATTATCTGAAGAAGTGTATGTAACTTTTTTATTAGTTGTATTAGCAGGATAAATAGAATAATTTAATTTAATCTTTTTTCCTAAATCTAAATAGTATTCATCTTTTGCTGTAATTTTAGTTGGTACAATACTTTTGACTGATACTTTACAATTAGTACTTATTTTAGAACCATCAGTGGTAGAGCATTTAATAGTACAGTTACCTTTATTTTTTACTGATAATTTGCCACTTGAATTTACAGTTACAATATTTTTATTGTTAGAAGTCCAAGTGATTTTTTTATTGTTGGCATTAGCAGGATAAACATTTAATTTTAGACTTGTTGCTTTTGTCTGGTCTGCTATTGCTATGTTGGTTTTATTTAGTTTAAGTTTTGTCACTTGTTGAGTTACATTTACTTTACAAGTTTTATAAACTTTTGAATCAGCATTCAATGTGGCTTTTACTGAGCAAGTTCCTCTACTTTTAGCAGTTATTTTTCCGTATTTATCAATTGTAGCAACTTTTGAATTTGAACTGGAATAATTGATTTTTCCACCTGTACTTGCTTTAGCTACAATCTTATTTGTGTTAGATAAATTGTTTCCTAATTTTATATTTATATTAGTTTTATCAATTGATAAGCAAGGCTTAGTTGTAGCATAAGCATAGTAAGATTTAATCTTTGGTCCAAACCAATAGTTCATATCAGTGTACCCACTAATTCCATCTATTTTTCCTGTAAATGAATATTGCCACATTTGATAAGCACCTTTATATGTACAAAAACTACCCACTTGGGCAACCCATTTATACCAATTAGAATTTTTAAATGAAGAATTAGTTAAATAATTATTCCACCAATTAAGGTTTGCATAAATGCCCACTTTATATTCTGCATTAGAAATAATATTGCAAAAAGCTTTTGCAATAGAGCCTTTTGTTGAAGCACCTAGATGTACTTGTGAATTATCTTCTAAATCGTAATAAACTGGAAAATCTAAATGATAACCTTTAATTAGTCTAAGTACATGATATGCTTCAGATTTTGCTTGATTAGTATTTTTTGCATATGAATACAAGTACACACCAAATGGGATTTTATATTTTTTACAAGCTTCAGCATTTTGCTTAAACTTTTTGTCGTCTTGAGATTTTATATTGCTTCCATATCCTACTCTTAAAATAGCATAATCAATTTTCTTACTTGCTTTAGCCCAATTAATATTTCCATTATGTTCACTAATATCAATGCCTTTCATTGTTGTATTAGATGGTTTTGAACTTTTAGAAGAACTTGGTATTAAGTAATTTTGTAGTGTCATCATTGTACTAATATTATCATTACTATATCTCCAACTGTTTGCAGGACCTTGTTTTTCTGTATTAGTAGTAACAATTTCAGCACTTACTATAGTTGTATTAATAGTCAAAATAAATATTATTAATAAAAAGATAGATATAAATTTTCTTTTCTGCATTATTCTCCTTCTTTAACATTAAATATTTGGGCTTTATAGATGAATTATTTTTTTGCTAAGCTGTTTTTACATAAGCATATATCCAGTTATGAGTCATATGATAAGTTCTATACAATACTTTTGATTTTAGGTAGCTATTGTTTCCTATATTTCCTTCAATAGTTTTAATGGTATGTTTTTTCTTATTTACAGATACAACCATACCTACATGATCTACACCTTTTACTTCTTTATGTTTTTCAAAAAAGACAAGATCGCCTTTTTGAGGAATATATCTTTTACATAACTTTTTGCCATAAATAATTTTTTTGTATTTGTTAGGAATAGCATTTAGCCAGTAATTACAATTAAGCCATGTTGCTTTACCAGAACATTTTGCAATAGGATTTTTAGGAATTATTTTTTTACTGACATAAGACATGAACATATCGCACCATTCATTTTTAATGAAACATTCTTTCATTAAATGATTGTGTTTTTGTCTTTTTGCATTTGTAAAATAATTAATATTTTTTCCTTTATATTTCTTTGCAAAATTCACTAATTTATTTCTAGTAGAAGTGTTTCCTTTAGGCTTAATACAATATCCCATAGTGTTTGTTATTGGTATTGGGTTATATGACTTTGCAGGGAAAATTGTTTTAGCATTTGCATTTGCAATAACACTAAATGGAACAGATATAGACAAAAGTATTGATAGCAATGAACTAATAATAGATTTTTTAGTCAATGAAGCCTCACCTCTTTTATTTACAAAAAACAAAAAAAGTGCTGACAACCTACTTTATTAAATAGGTCATCAGCACTAAATATTGGAATAAATCAAATAGTATTTGATTATTATTTGATTAATATTTAATTAAACTTTTAACACATTTTTATTATAACACATTTTTGTCATTACATCAAACAATATAGTGAAAATACGAAATATTAGTCGAACAATTCATCACCATCAGCAGTAACAGTAGGAATTTCTGCCATTTCACTTGCTGATATTGTAGTTGAAGTAGTAGTAGAATTAACATTAGAATTAGAAGTATTATTTTTATCACTACCACATCCACAAAATGTAACCGTAATACAAGTAATGATTGATAAAGTTATAATTAAAGTAATAATTAATTTTTTCATAATTAAAAATTCCTTTCAACAAATTATTTTGAAAATTCAGAAACTGTGTAATTACCATTATCATCAAATTTAAATTTAATAGTATTATCAGATAAAATCCAACCATATTTTTCTCCTGTTAATGGATTTATTTCATCGTAATACATAGCTTGAACGAAATAAAAGTTTTTATCACTTTTTACTGCTGTTGAATTAAATGAACAATTAATATTTACTCTATTTTTATTTGTTAACAAGCCATTAGCATTAAAAATAAGTCCTTGAATTTTAGTGATAGCCAATTGATCAGAATCTGGATATATGGTAACTGCAAGTTGTTTAGAACTATTTGCTTCGTATTTGTTATCAACTAATTTTTTAACTAAGAATGATTTCAATTTATCAAATTCTTCTTTAGTGCAATTACTTAATACATCATTTTTATCACGAATATAAAATCCTGCAACTTTGGTAATATTAGTATCATTATCTGGGCAATTATAAGGTGTAACAACACCACTAAGTCCATATTTAGTAACACCTGCACTAGTTGTCGATGAACTTACATTAGGATTTAAAATATTAAGTCCAATTTTTTGCAATTCTTTAGTATCATAAATAGCATATAATACTTCGTTTCCATTTATTTTATATGTATATCTTGGATAAGTACTTGTAGCACCTGCTCCTTCTTTATCATGTGCCCAATATTGAAAATAATAAGTTTTCCCATTATAAGTAAATTGATTAGAAGTAGTTAGATTAGGTGTAGAATTTCTTATGCCATATTTATATGCTATATCATTAGATTTTATAGAACCTAAATTAGAATTATAAAAAACGTTTGGTATAACAATTTTTTTAGTACCAGTAAATGTTCCTATACTGTTTTCTTCAAATTCTGAAGTGTCTTTATCTACAATATATGCTGTTACCTTAAACTTTTTAGGGGTATTAACATACCACACTTTAACTTCTGAAATGTTAGCATTTTTTTCGTAAATATCATTTTCAGAAATTTCATTTCCTTCATTATCATAATAAGTAACAAACTTTTCGCCACTAGACTGAGGTTGTCCATAAGTACTTGGATGATATACTTGTTTTGTATAATTCTTATATACCCATTCGCCTTCACTGTTAGTTGTAGGGGTTGTATTGTAGTTAGGTAAAGTCTGAATACCTTTTTCTGCTTCAGCTTGTGAAGTCCAGTAATAGTATGAATGAGCATAGTTATCTGGGTCTTTTGTATTTTTAGCAGCATATTGAATTACTTTCGAAAAATTAATTTTCTGATTATCTTTACCATAATAATCAAAACAAGCACCTGGTAATCCATCATACGTATAAGAATATGTTGAAGGTGTGCTATTTAACAAGCCAGATTGTTGGTCTGTTGTAACATTTAGTCCATAATAAGCAAATGTTATTTTAACATCATTAGAAATTTCATGATATGAATTAACCCATTTAGCATAATAGTCAACATCACCTTCATAAGTTGATGGTGTTGAAGAATATGTTGCACCAGATAAAACTGTACTTCTATACCAACCAGCGAAAGTATAGTTTGATCTTCTTGGGATTGGTAAATTTTTTACTTCACTTGGCTTGTAGTTATCAGATAAATTAGCTGTTTTATTATCGTTGTAATGTAGTGTATATTTAGCTGTTTTATTGCTTAAATCTGGTGTGTTATTATCAGATTCAGCTTTTTTAGTTCCATTATCATCATATTCATTTACATATTTTAATTTATATGAAGAAAAAGACTCAGTACTATAATTAATTGTAGGTTTAACAAGTGCTAAATTAATAACAGTTTCAACTTTGTAATCAGCAATTAGTTTAGGCTGAAAATTAACTTCACCATTACCATTAGCATATTTAGAATCTAGTTTATAGCTTAAGGAAACATCATTAAGTTTAAATGCTATATCTCCTTTTTTTTCTGTTGCAATTATTGAATTCCCATCACTAGTAACAATGTAATGTGAATTTTTATTCATATATTTAGCTACTGTTTGTACATCTAATTTATTAAATATGCTTTGAAAAGTTCTTTTGTATGTTTCTTCTGTCATTTTACTGTCTTTACCACCATTTGCAAGTGGTTCATATAAATCAGAATAATGGTCCATCAAGTAATTATCTAAAGCTAATTGCATATTTTCCTCAGTTAATTCAATTTTTTGAGTAGTATGCCAATAGCCTAAAAAAGTTGCGAAGAAAACAAGAATAACAAACATAACAATAGCAACACTTACATAAGTTATTTCACCTTTTTTGTTTGATATTGTTTTTTTAAAATCGTAAAGTTTTGTTTTCATTTTTATCACCTCTTTTATTTCCAGTAAACTTCACTAAGTCCAGTGTGTTGTATTGACATTGGGACAGAAAAAGTTTCTGAAAATACTCCAAAACCAACTAAAGGATGTTCATCTGACACAGTAACTGTAATTGATTTACCTAATTGAACATGAGAATTACTACCTTCTGTATATCCACCACTTTCTGTTTTTATCTCAACATTAGTAGTAGCTAATCTATTTTCTTTTTTATACACATCAATTGCATGTTTAACATGTTCATTATTGGTATCAGTTGTACCATAGTAAGTTGCAACTTCAAGAATTTCCTTAGACATTACATCCATATCTCTATAAGTCATGAATGCAGAGAAGGCATTGATTGCGAACACTATCAATGTAATAGAGATCAGTAGTTTAATTGCAACATCAATATATGCTTCGCCTTTTTTATTTTTTAGCTTGTAAATTTGAAATTTTAATTTTGAAATCAATAATATCATCTCCTTAAAAAATATGACAATTAGTCAAGTGCTACAGAAGTACTTGACTAATTATTTTTTTAACTAAATATGTTTTTTAATTGAGGAATCATAGATAAGAATATAGTTACTAAGAAAATCATTGTAAATAAAATAGTTAGTGACATTGAAATTTTATTGATTTTACTTGGAACTTTATTTGCTTTTCTTTTTAGTCTCTCTTTTTGTTCTTTTGACAATTGTTCTGTTAAATCATCCCAGTAAGCGTCAGATATATTTCCTCGAATAACACCTATTAGACCTCTTATAATATCAGAAAGAGAGTTGATACCTGTTCGTTCATCAAATCTAGTTAATGCTGCTTCATAATTTGTTGCTTTCATATCAGCAATTGTAATTCTAAGTTCATCACCAAATTTGCTTTTTGAACTAGCTGCATAAGTTTCTAGTAATGTTAAAACATCTCGATTATTTTTTAGTCCTTCTTTTATAACAAATACAAATCTTGATAATTCATTTTCAATTTCTTCTCTTTTTTGGTAAATATATTTTTGTAATGATTTTGTATGTAAATAGTACATTAAAAATGCCATCAACACGAAAAATGCAGAAATAATTGGGAATATAAATAGAAAGATAACAGCAACCAGTAATAATAATCCTGTTTTTAAGAGACCATATGCTTTAAATTCTTCAGCAGTAATATTAAGACCTGCTGTTTTTAAATCTGTTGTTAATTCCATTTTTTTGTATTTGTTCATTTTTAAATGCTTTGCAATAAGTTTTGATATTGATTCAAGATTTCTGTTAAAAGTATCTGGCTTTCGATTAAGTCTATGTTCAAGTTTTGAATAGGCTTTACTTGCTCGTCCAGAAGGTAGTTTTAATAGAAATGATATAAAATTATAAAAGCCAATTGAAAGAAAAATGGCAGAAACAATTTCACAAATATACATTATTGTATTTAGTTTTGACATAATCATTACTCCTTTCATTAACTTTCGTATTTTATTGGTTTAGTAGCTTTGGATACAAAGAAATAAGAAATAACAAGCCAAAGAGCTGCAATGCCTAATACTACTTTACCTGGTGTTGTAAAAACAAGAGTATCAAACCAATTGTTTTCGTCACTAGACATAACTTTTAGCAATGGTACAATTGCAACAGTTAGCCCTACCATACCATAGTACTGAACTTTTGGACTAGCTAACATTGTTTCAAGTTCGGCATTAACCGTAATCATATCAGTATATTTTCTTACGATAGGTTCTAATGTTACTTTTAAGCCTCTATCAGATTGGCAATCTACTAAGGCATCAACCCATTCTCTGAATACAGCATCATCAATTTTATATTTAAGATTTTTTAATGCTCGTTTTGTGTCGGTGCTAACAGTTTCAGCTTCAACAATAAATGCTTCAAAATATTCATGTACTGGGTATTTAATATTCTCTAGATTTTCTTTTACTGCTTGAATAATATCTTCACAACGAATATATGAAGAAGTAATTACACCCATAGCTGTTTTAATTTCTTGTTCAACATGTTTCTGATAATTTTTTATTAATTTCTGAGCATAAAGTAATGGAATAGCCGCAGCAGTAATAAATACAGCAGGAACTAATGGCCAGTAGCCAAGAATAATTACAACAATTGAACTTGCAACTGAAAGAATTACTGACAAAGTAATAATTAATGCAAACTTATCAGATTTTCCAGTTGCAGCTAAAGATTCTTTAGTATCTAGCAAGAATTGAACTAATTTATTAGTTTTTCTTTTTCCTTTTGCTCTTTCATATTTTTTAAATAAATTATTTTTTGATTTAAACATATGCATTAAAGTATTTGATATGTCGGCAGGTGTGATTTTAAATAAAAAGCCAATTCCTGCTGAAGCAAATACAATAGCTATAATTTCAAATATAATATTCAAGTGTACTCCTCCCTTATAAAAACCTCTTTAATTCATTTGTTGGAATACCATTATTAATCAATGTTTCTTCAAGACTTTTTGATATTCTATTCTTTCTTTTAAATTCACCTTCTATATGAATTTTACCATTTTCATCTTCAATGGTATTTTCTATTTCATATTTATAAAGTGATTGATACCTATATTCAAGTTTACTATTATCACCCATTGTACAAATGCATTCAGAAATATCCATAATTTTTCTTGAATTATCTTGTAATCTCTTAACATATATAATAAGTGGGAATGCTTGTACAGCATTTCTCATACAATCAGAAATATTAGCTTGTGAGCAGTTAGCCATTAGGTTAGCCATTCTAAAGTGTGCAGCTTGTCCTCCTCGGCTATGGATTGTAGTACAAACTGTATGACCTGTTTGTGCAGCTTCGATAGTTGGAACTACTTCGTCCCCTCTGACTTCTGACATTATGATAATTTCTGGGTTATATCTTAAGGCTTTAATAAGTAAATCTTTTTGAGTAACACTAGATATTTTTTCTTCTGTTTGTCTTGCCAGTGTGTTAACAACATTGTTAATTACTTTATTATCTTCATCAAATTTTCTAAGATATAATTCTCTAGCACCTGTTTCAACAACGAAGATACGCATATCATTTGGCATTGTAGATACAAAAGCATTCAAAGTAGTTGTTTTACCAGAAGAAGTTTCACCTGCTACAACTATTGATATGCCATATTTAACAAGCAATGTTATAAAATCAAGCATTTCTGGAGTAGCACTTCCACCTTTAATTAATTGTTTCCTGTCAACTCTTTGAGGATGTAGAAAACGAATTGAAGCAGATACACCAACATCAGAGTCAACTATAGGTGCTACCATAACTGTTGCTCTAGCTTTATATTCAAGAAGTTGTGCTTCAGCAGTAGGTGTTCTGTTATCAACAACTACATTACTCATATGAAGCATTCTTCTAAAAATATCAGTTGCATGTTCTGGACTTTCAAATTTTTCGGTTATTTTTTCTTTGTGTCCATCAATATAAGTAAGAACAATGTCATCCCAAGCATTAACATTTATTTCTTCAAGACTATCCGAATTTTTTAAATACTTCGTAAGAATAGAGAGTTCAGCCATATCATTGTATAATCTCTCAATCAATTCGTCTTCAGTCAAGCCTTCAACTTCATATTTATTATCATGTAGATACTTTTGAATTATTGCTTTTAGATAGATATTAGCTTTGTTATCAGTTAATGCTGCATTATTGTTACTAGTAGCAACATAACTACTTATTTTATTTTTTAAAGACCAATAATCAATTTTTATTGTTTCTTCTTTTTGTATTTTTTCAGTTTCTTCCTTTAATTCTTTTTTAGCATTTTGTTCTTCAGTATTATTTTTTTTAAAGAAAGCCATAAATTTATCTCCTTTCTCAAAGTTTTAAAGGCATAACTAAAAATATTTAATTATGCCTTTAAAAAAAATCAGATAATAGCATTTATAATTTGATTTAGTACTTTGTTATATTTACTGTCATTAGTACATTCAGTTAAATTTCCTTCTTGCATTCTTTTTCTTAAATCTTTGCAATAAGGAAGAACAAATTTAATATTTTCGTCTTTAGCTTCAATCTCAGTTGGATTAACTGAAAAATCATTAATATTAAGAACTTCAATTTGGTTGCCAATATTGTAATGCTGAGAATTATAAATTTCCATTTGAGAGCCATACCAAGATATGCATTTCATGTCTGGTGTTTTTAATCTAATACCAATATCTGATAGCTGACAAGCAAGGTTTGAAAGTAAATTGTTTTCCAAATTGGAATTGCAATCAATAATAATATAGTCAGCAATCTTTCTTAATTCGTTAAATGTTTCAGTAATAGATTCAGCAGTAAATGTTTCATATGAAAATCTATTTTCTTTATCTTTAAAACCTAAGATACCTAAATTATCATTTCCCTTTGGGATAATCATATTTTCGTAAATATCTTCACTTACAACATTAACTCTATTTAATGTTTCGCCGAGTGAAGCTAAATCTTTGTTTTGTCTCATTGGGAATAAATATGATAAGACTGGTGTTTCATAGTTTGGAGAAATAACTACCGTTTGGGCATTTTTTGTTCGTGATAATTTACTTGCTATTTGTAGGGCTAAAGTAGTTTTGCCTGAGTTTGGGCTACCCCATATTGTTATAAATCTTCCCATTAGTTTTTTCTCCTTATCTATTTGAACTTGAATCGATTTTTAAATTATCTGGAATTGTAATTGAATTGTCATTTGTTTCAAATTTGCCAGATTTAAAATATTGGTCTTGAACTTCAATATATTTTTTAGCAGTATCAGTATCTCCTCGATAAACTAAAGAGAAACTATTTTCACCATTTTTACATTTCTGTAATACTTTAGCTTGTTCATCGTTTACAATAACAGTTATTGTTGTTGGCAAGTCTTTTGTGCCATCATCATTAGCTTTTATATCTTGAGTATCGACACCCTTAGAAGTTGTAGCTGTAATTACATAAAGAAATTGACACTCATTAGGTGTATATGCATTAGATTCTTTTTTATCTTGATGATAAAGTCTGATAATATCTCCTTGCTTAATCTTGCCAGAAAGTGAAGAAGAAAAATCGTCCTTAACATCAAAGCTAAATGCCTGTTTACCTTGTTTATATAAATTTTTTAATACATCATCAGTAGCGTCACCACTATTAGTAAGCTTTGACTTCATAAAATAATCGCCAGATTTCATATCGCAAGTAGCATATTTTCCAACGACTTCGCTTTGCTTTTTAATTAGATTGTTTGGCATATTATATCCAGAAACTTCAACAACTTCAGTGTTGTCTTTCGTTAGTTTAGTACCTTGTGTTATGTTATTTGTAACTCTTACAATTTTTGTTGTTTCCATTGTTACTCGTTGAATTAGTGGAGATACAACTAAGATAATAGCAACTGATAAAGCTACACAAATCAAGCCAATAATTGTTTTATTTTTGAACATATATTTTTACTCCTTTTTATATAATAGAAAAGCTCCACTTCCGAAAAAGTGGAGCTTTATATAAGGAAAAGCTATTGACTTTTCCGTACAGTATTAGTTATTTAAAAACTATAAATCTAAATATTATTTATACTTTTAGATAACTAATTAGTTAAACCTGTGATGTGAATAGGTCTGTAACAGCACTTGTTACTTTAGTATCAATAACATTTTTCCATAGAAGTACTAGTAAAGCGATAACTAGAGCACCGATAACAACTGCGATAATAACCTTAACACCAGTATCAACATAACCTTCAGCTTTCTTTGCTGCAAGCATCTTCTTTGCTGAATCGAACTTAGTCTGAATCTTTGTCATCATTGTAATCACCTTTTTTACCTTTCAATATAATAATAAATTTTTTGTATATCCCAAAAACTTAAAATAATAAGTGTGTGTTAAAAGTTCATTCTGCCATTGAAACCTATTTAAAATAAAACATCTATAAAGCCTATTTTGATAATTTTCAATTTGAACGGTTTTAAGTTTTTGGCATATAAGGAAAGTTAAGTGTTATTTATTTTATTTCTTTCCTTGTGATATTAGTATAGCTCACTTCAACAAGAAAGTAAATTGATTTACAAGTATATCTCATATTTGTCACATATGTGTTTTTATTTGCACATTTGTTCAATATAAGAACAAAAGAATAGGAGCACTATTATTAAGTGCTCCTAAAAATTAATTAAAAAGTAATATTTTTGGTTTTATATTTATAGTTTAAAGTATATGTTTTACCATAAAGTTTTTTGCCTTTGTAATTTCTATAAGGTACTATTTGGAAATATCTTTTCACATTTGATTTTAGACTAAACTTACAGTTATAACTTGTTTTATTTCCTGCAATATATTTAGTGATTATTCCTTTGTTTGTTTTGTATTTAATTCTATAACCACTGACTGATTGCTTTTTCCAATTTAATTTTACAGAATTATTTGTTTTAGTTAATTTTGTTGGATTAATTCTAGTTGCTTGTGTAATTGTAGTAGCAGTTATTTTTGGTGAATATAAATATTTGCTATACATAATTTTAGAATAAGTATAAATATCAAAAGAATAAGTAGAATTACTTCTTAATTTTGTAGCTATTTGTTTTATTTTATTTTTATCTTTCTTTGGATCTAACTTTTTAATTTTATCTAAATTAAATTCATCAATCAAATATGAATTAGATTTGTTTTTATTAAACATTATACTTGCAATATATTTTTTCTTTGCATGATCATAAATATTAATTTTATAGCCATCAAAATTGCAATTGCTTTTTAATTGTAATCTAACAGAATAAGCTCCACGATTAGTTACTTTTGCTGTTGCTTTTTGAGGTATAATATTGAAATAAATATATTGAGTTCCCTTATAATTATTTATTCCTTCAACACTAATTTTACCTTCACCAATGCCATCATTACTATAATGTCCAGTTGTATAATCAATACCTTGCTTTAAATAAGTTTTTGTATCCTTATCATATATTTTTAGTTTTGGAAATTGAGGGCGTCCATTATATTCAAAATTAGTTTTGTCTGGAGTAATTTTTAAATCTTTTATATCTTTTTTGTTAATAGAAAAGTTTTTACTGATTGTTCCAGTATAGTCACCAATTCCAACAACAACAAGACTTGCAAAGCCTACACTAGAATTGTTTTTATAATAATAATAATAATCTGTATTTAATCTTAATTCTGAATAATTTCCACCAACAATGTTATTATTTTTATCTATAATCATTTCACCTGTAAATATTTTGAATGATGGTTTTATTTCTTTTCCTACATATGTAAAACTAGTATTTTTCATATAGATATTGCTATCTGTAAGCTTAATATTTTTACTTATAGATACAAATTTAACATTAAATTTTTTTGCATATGCTTCGGCAGCACTATTATCTCCCCCATAAATGATTAAATTTGCATTATCATAAGGGAATGAAGTGTCAGTTAATGAAGTAACTGTACCTGGAATTGTAATCTTTGTTAAGTCATTACAGCCAGTATAAGCTCCTGCACCAATTTTGGTTACAGTTGAAGGAATGTTTACTTCTTTAAGTGATACACAATTTTGGAAACAATATTCTGGTATTCTATTTACTTTATTACTATAATTTATTGTCTTTAATTTTGAACAACCAGAGAATGCATATGAACCAATTGAAGTTATATTATTTGGTATAGTAATTGTTTCAATTTTACATCCAGTAAAACATTTGTTTGGAATTTCAGTAATAGTTTTATTTAAATTTATATTTGCCAAATTCTTATTGAAATAAAAAGCATTATTATTTAATTTTGTGATATTTTCTGGGAGTGTTAATGATTTTATATTGAAACAACCAGCATAACAATAAGAAGGTATTTCAGTGACAGCACTAGGTAAATCATATTTATCAATTGAGCTATATGCAAATGCTTTTTCTCCTACTGTTTCGACAGTTCTAGGATAATCAAATTTAAAATTATCTGCTGTAATACCTGCATAAAGACCATTTGGAATAAACTTCTGTTTTGTATCTTCAAAAATAATTTTTTCTAGGTTGGGATTTTCGGAAAAAGCACCATAGCCACTATCACTACCAAGTGATGTTGAACAAGTAGTTAAAGTTGAAGGGATAGTGATTGTTTTTAAACTTTCACAACCAGAAAATACTGTTGTGCCTACTTTCTTTATACCACTACTAATTTTTATATTTTCGATTTTATTGAAAATTTTATCTGACAATAAACTACTAGGAACAGAATCAATATTATATTCATCATTATTATATTTAACTGTAGAAGGTATAGTAAAATCAGTTAATTCCTTATCTGTAGAAAAAGATTTTATTGTAGCTATATTATTTACTATATCACAATTAATTTTCCATGTTCCTTGTGAGTCTATAATATCTGTAGTTACACTTGCACTTGCAGTAATAGTTCCAACTACAAGCATAGAACTGAAAATTATTATTGCTAAAAAGCAAGATAGCATTCGTTTTAATTTCATAGATTTTATCTCCTTGAATAATATTTTTATAGTAGAAAATGGTTCAACAATGTATTTATTTTTTGCTGAACCATTTTTCTATTTTTTTACAAAATAATTTACTTATCGAGCATTTGCACTATGAAGAACAGTGTTGATTGTGCCAAATACCTTTGGTTGCTGAGATTTAGCTTCTTTACCTGTAATACGAATTGAAACTGTATCTCCAATTCTAATTGGAGAACGATTGATTGTAGTAAACTGACTTACATAACAAGTAACACCATCAGATAATCTAGCAGTATAAGTACCGTTATTAGCCATCATTACAATAGTACCTAAAGCATTATCACTTATATGATAACTAGCAACCTTTTTTGATAATTCCTGTCTTTCTTCATTAATTGTAACAGCTTTTAGTTTTAAATCTACTTTATCACTTGTTGAAGCAAAGTCATTTCCCATTGATATTTCTTTAATGCCTTCAAGACCAGATACTTTCATTCTAATAACTTGACCTGGTGCAAGAAGTTCATATAGAGAACTGTATGGAGAAAGTGTAAGAGCATATGATCTAATTCTAGCAACAAATCCTTCGCATTCTACAAAAGCTAGTGCTTTAGTTACATATAAAACTCTTGCTTCTACAATACTATTTTCGTGAATTGTAGGAAGAACATTATTTGTAGCAGTATAGTATCTTTTTCTATTATAAAGCATAGCTTCCCTTCTAGAACCGAAAGCCATATTATTTACAATTTCCTTTACATAGAAATCAATAGTAGCACCAATGCATTTATTTAGTAGTCGTCTTTGAATTCTTACAGCATATGCTGAATTAGATGGAGTTTCTAAAAACTTATCATTTTCAATATCATCAGCACTAGCTAATTTTTTTAATGTATTATAGTCAGCAGGTATCATTGAATTTTTAGTAAATCCCATTTTTGAGAAAGGAATAATTACTTCAAACTGTAATTTATTAACATTAACCATCGCTATAGCAGCAATTTCTTTAATACCATTTCTTTTAATAGTTACAGTTCTAGAAATAATACCCTGTAGTGGAATATTGGAATAAATAGCTCCTTCAATAAAGTTTTCTTCTTTTGTTAAATCTGTTCTTCTCTTAATGTTACCATCTTCATCTGTAAAATGCTGATTTACATACACTGTTCTTACATTTGAAGAATTTGCAGTTTTTGAAGGTGTTGAAGTAGGGCTTGGAGCTGGAGTTTCTGCTTTTTCTTCAGTATTAGCTTCAGCTTCTTCTACTTTTGTTTCTTCAGATACTGTTTCTGTTTCTTTTACTTCTACATTTTCAGTAGTTTCATTTAATTTCTTTCTTGGCATTTTTCATGTCTCCTTTTAATTTAAATATATGTATTAATTTGAACTATCCAAAATTGGAATAGTCTTATTATTACTATTGTTATTACTTTTTACTGTTGTTGGAATTGTAGGTACAGTTGGAACATAATCACTATCACCTGCAATATCAAGAGATGCATTTTTTGTTGCTTCTTCTTTCTCTTTTTCTTTTTCTTTCTCAGAGTTATTATTGTTAGTATTAGTTGTTAATGCAGGAATACTGATTGTTTCTTCAGTAGTTGAAACTGTTGTATTCTGTTTTTGGTTTAACTTATTAGTATCATCAGTTACATTGACAACAACAATAAGCCCAACTACAACTAATATAATAATAAGGACTATAATAATGTACTTAATTTTAGGTTTAATTTTTCCTTTTAAATCATTCATTTCTTTTCCTTTCTGCTATGGGCCATTAATATTAATAGCCCATAGCAATTAATATAGTGAACTACTCCGACTTATAGAAGTGGGGGTTTCTTGCTCACAGCGTGTTAAAAATTAATATGTGAATCGATATTTTTAGAATTGTATGGTGAATTATTTGATGGCTTAGGGTTTGTTTTATTTTTCTTATTTGTTTTTTTATTCCAACCTTCTTCTTTTTCTTTTTCTTTAGCTTCACTGTATTTTGAAGTTTCATCTGAACTTCTCTGATAAGCAGGAATATGTTCAGTAGCATTTTGTGGTTGAATTTCTTTAGCTAGAGGATGATTTTTAAAGAAGAATTTTTTTGCTTGAAATACATTCTTACCAGATAAAAATATAAGTTCATTATTTCTATCTAAGGTTAGTATCTCGTTTGCAGTGTAAACAACTCTCCTACCAACGGAAGTTGTTGAACTTGCTGCTTCAAAAGAACCTAGTGTTGTTTTATTTGATTCAACACCAATAGTAGCTTCACCAGTCTTCTTAGAAATCCATTCTGCTGTTGTCATATCAGTACAGCCTAAGAACAACTGAGTGTCGCAGTCAGAAATAATTTCTTCCCATACACCTTTAGGGTATCTGTTCATAATCTGAGGAATAGATTGTATAATAGCATGAATACCAATACCTCTACCTCTTAAAGTAGAGAACTTCTTCTCAATGTCAGTAATAACACCTAAGTTACAAAATTCATCAAGTAAGAATGTAACAGGAATATCTAGTTCTTGAGACATATTACTATCAGCTAATACAGTTAATTTCTTAAAACAGAATGAAAAGAAAAGTGAAGATAAAAATGCATAAGTTTCATCTTGGTCAGAAATCTTAATGAAATAACAACATTTTTGTTTTCCAGGTAGTTCTAAATCAATATCATTATGTTCAAGTAAGTTTTTAACAGTTTTACTCTGTAGCACATTTAATCTTGTACCCAAGGAAATAATTGTGTTTGGAACTCGTTGTGGTTCTATCATAAAATAGCCCCAAGGGATTCGTGCTCGTTCAAATTGGTCATTATTAACATCCATAATTGCATCATTTATAGCTTCTCTTTGTCCTTCATCTTTTATCTTTTCTAAGTGGGATAACAAACCAGTAAATGATGGTTCTCTATGTTCCTCTTTGCTTATTTCAAGTTCATAGAGTGTTAATGCTTTTAATAAATTCAAACATAGGTTCTCAAAATAACCCTCAGCTGCTTTTTCACCAGATGTATTTTTAATGATTGTTTGAGCAAAAATATCAACCATTTCATCACTTTCACCTAGACTAGCTAGTGCATTCCAACCATCTGATTTAATAATATCAACTAAATTAAGAATTCTTACAGTATATCCATACTTTTTAGCCATTAATGAAAATCTACTGTATAGTTCGCCTTTAGTATCAGTGATTATTAGTGAATGAGGATTTTTTTCAGAATCTAAGAATGTTTGCATAATTTGGTTACTTACATAACAAGCCGATTTACCAGAACCAGGTCCACCAATAACCATAACATTTCGGTTATATTTTGCTTCATATGTAAGATATACAATTTTATCATCATAATAACCTAACAGTGTGCCATTAGATTTATATGGACTTTTTACTACTGCAAATGTTGAATATATTTCTTTGACTGCAAGTGGTTTAGCTGTTCCATATGTGCCTTTTTGTGAATATAGATAGCTTCCGTCTCTCGCTTTTTCACCATTCTTAGTAATCAGTTTTCGATAAAGTTTGTACATTAAGCAAACTGCAATAATACTTCCTAATACAATCACTGCAATTAAGCCATATCTTGTTGAAAATAATTCATAAAATGACTTAAAAGGATTGTAAGTAATAGTTGTTTTTTTACCTTTTAATGTTTCTCCTAAATTTGCAACATATTGCATAATGAGACTTGATAAATAGAAAAAAGCACCTACAAGGCAAGTAAATACTATTAGTTTTATTAATCTTTTAGTATTTTTAAAAAAGTTCAAAATGTGTTCTCACCTCAATTATATTTCTTTAATTGAATAATAAGTGAACATTTATAGCACACATCAACACACTTTTGTTATTATATGTACTAGTATTATGTTATCATTATTTATTCATCGTGTCAATAGCGAAAAAAATATTTAGTTATTTAGCTCTCTATTACAGAGTCTAATAGCTTGTTTGCACATTATTTTTGAAAAATTAGATAACTTTTTATCTGGCAGTTGTTTTATGTATAGATTTTTACTAATCCAAAGATTTGTTTTTTGTCTATTTGGGAACTTATCATTTTTTTGTTCAATTAATTCATCAATTTTACTATTAACATTTTTTCTTAACTTTAATAGTTCTTCGTTTGCCATTGTTCCAATCATTTTTTCTTCATTATTTGCTAAAGCATAAGCTTTACAGCTTTCATTCGAGCAAATGTATGCTAACTTATTTTTTAATCTTTTATCAATATTTTTTGCTTCCTGTAAATGTACAGGTGAGCCACAGAATGGGCATTTAATTTTTCTAGTCATTATTATTTTTCTCCTTTGAAATTATATTTGTAAGGGTGTTTATTTCTTCTTCAGATAAATTTTTATAGGTCTTTATTTTGCCAATGTTATAAAGAATATAATCACTACATATATCAATAGATTTATTACAAAGTTTTTCATCGAACATAGCAATATGACATTTATTTTTACTAATTTTAAGTTTATTAGCTAAATATTCATAGCATTCATCTCTAGTTAAAATTTCGGTTTTCCAAATAATATCGACATAGTAATGAGTTATTTGGCGAAGTTTTCGTAGCATTTCACTTGCGACAAATCCTTGAAAATTGCTTGTTTCTGATTGAATGACATATGTATCACAAGTGGGATAATTTTCACAAACATAAACATTTTTATTTTGTAAATGTTTTGGTGGCAGGATAAAGACATCGTTAGTGTTCTTAAGAACAACTTTACCTCTGCAATAGGGACATTTTGTAGGGATAAAGTTATTCTTAATTTTTTTGTTATTTTTCTTCTTCAACTTTATTAGTAGTTTTCTTTTTGTTTTTTATTTTATCTGCATCTTTTGTAACATTGTTTAATTCTTCTTCAAGACTTATATTTTTTGTGTTATTTGAGTCGTTTTTAATTTCATTAAACATTGAAGAAAAAGCTGCAATATTACCCATATCAGAAGGAATAAACATTTTTGTTGCTTTACCATCTGCTATTTTACTAACAGCTTCAAATGATTTTAATTTTAATACTTCAGCAGTTGGTTTAGCTCTATTTAAATAAATCATACTTCTGGCTTTAGCTACTCCAACCTGCTCAATAGCACTAGCTTCACCTTCTGCTTCACGAATTTTTGATTCTTTAATTGCGTCAGCACGAAGAATAGCTGCTTCTTTTTCACCTTCAGCTTTAAGAATCTGGCTTTTCTTTTCACCCTCAGCTTCAAGGATTTTTGCTCGTCTTTCTCTTTCAGCTTTCATTTGTTTTTCCATCGAGTCTTGAATTTCTCTAGGTGGTAAAATATTTTTTAGTTCTACTCTAGTTACACGAATACCCCAAGGGTCAGTAGCTTCATCAAGAATAGCTCTGATTTTGCTATTGATTGTATCTCTTGAAGTAAGAGTGTGATCCAATTCAAGATCGCCAATAATATTTCTAAGAGTTGTAGCAGTTAAATTTTCGATAGCAGCAACAGGTCTTTCAACACCATATGTATATAACTTTGGGTCAGTGATTTGGAAATAAACTACTGTATCAATCTGCATTGTTACATTATCTTTTGTGATAACTGGTTGTGGTGGGAAATCTGCTACTTGTTCTTTTAGTGAAACCTGTTTCGCAATTCTGTCAACAAAAGGGACTTTGACATGTAGTCCATTTCCCCATGTTGCACTATAAGAACCAAGTCTTTCAATAACAGCTGCGTGTGCTTGAGGAATTACTCTGATATTACAAATGACAAGAGCAATTACTGCGATAATTAATAATATTAATACTATCCATCCCATAATTATTTTTCTCCTTTCAAAGATAAGATTTTTTATTATTTGTGAATATATGAGATTAAATTAATCAATTCATTTCTTGTCCCAGGGAAACAAACTGAAATTAAGCCAATGAATGCAAGTAAGAAAACCAATATTGTGCATATTGATTTTATAGCATTGCAAGTTGAAGAAATGAGGAAAGAAGTAGCTTTTGTTTTATCAGTGTCAACTCGTTGTTTTACTTCTTTGCTTCTTTGTTCTAATTCTTCTTTTTTTCTTGCTTCTTCAATGGCATTTTTTTCTTTAATGCCATTGTTATTTAAAATATCTTTATTTATTCTTCCCATACTTTACTTCCTCCAAAAAAAACCTTTTTTCTTTTTCTTTTCTTTTTTATTTTCAGTTTCATTTTCAGTTGTATTATTAATCGAATTAGTAACTGGAATGATTGAGAATATCTTTTCGTAGTTTTGTATTTTGTCATTAAGCATAAACATATCTGGTGAATAATCAGCAAAATAGCAGTGGTTTGCTTCAGTGTCCATATATTCAAGAATATCTGGTTTATCATTTTCTGCTGTAAAACTGAAGATATAATTAATATTCTTTTGATATAATTTATCAATTGCTTTATCTAACAATAAAATCTCATTTGGTTTTGAACCTGCAACAAGAATTTTAATATTCTTTTCTTCAAAAGAAGCTAATTCAAAGCTATCTAATAAAATATTTCCATAATCACAAATGTAATAGTCGTAGTCCAATTTTAATATTTCAGTTATTTTCTTGTAATCGTAAAACATATCAATGCCATCGTATGATATTTTTCCTATGTTCGTATCAATTGAAATATTGTCATAGACATTAGCAAGACTTTCTATGAATTTACTGTTATTAAACTGAACATAACAAGCTTTAATACCTACTGAAAGTAAAAATCTAGTCATTAAAAAAGCTTGTGTAGTAGTTCCAATTCTATTACCTGCACCTGCAATGCCAACGAGTTTGCAAGGTTTATTCTGAGGAAGAACTGGTTTATTACTTTCAATATTTGGATTAATAATTGGAGTACGAATTAAAGGATTATCAATAATTTGTTGCTTGTTAAAATTAGATTTACCTTCTAAAGCATTTTTCAGCTCTTGTCTAGCTTCAGTAATATCAAGTGACATAATGCCATAACTGACACCAGCCATAACAAGACCGGAGATTAAATCACTAGTAAGACTATATCCCATAGCTTTAATAATTATCCTGCCTTTATATCCACTATTAAGTATCTTTGATATATCAGCAATAATCTGTTCTTTTGAGTAAGTTAGTTCTTCAACATCAATTATTGCAACTCCATATCTATTAATACTGCCTAAAACATTACTAATAAATCGTTCAGAGGTACTGATAAATCCAGTATAGTCAACCCCATAGCAGAATTCTTCTGCTACAGGATTAACAATAACTGCACCTTTTTCCTCTTTACCAACATATAAAATTTTCAATTTTATCTATTCCTTTCAAGTTCGATGATTTTTAGTTTAATTTCTTCTGACAACTTTTCGTTTTCTTTTATGCTGTCTTGTAATGAAATAATACTATCATTATTATTTTTAATTGCATTACGATAAGCTTCTTGTTGTTGTTGTAATGACTTATATTCGGTTGTAGTACAATATTTCTTTTCATTTTCAAGAGAGTCAATTTTCTTTTCCATGTTTTTGTTTTCATTTTGCAATGATTTAATTTGTTTATTAGCATTATCAATTATCTTTTTATATTGATTTTGATTTGTCTTTTGTCTATCAATTTCATATTCAATAGCTGATTTTTTGCTAATATTATCAACTTGCTTTACTTTATACATATTAGTATAAATAGTTGTTGAATCAGTATTTGTACTACTATCTGAATTTGAAGTTGTACTTTGTATTATTTCAGTATTATCTACATCTATATCAGTATCAAAAGTTTTATCCGTTTTATCTATAGCCAAAGATACTTCAGCAAATTTTTCTGGAATATTATTAATATCAATAATTTGCATTGAACTAGATGAATACACTACATTGCAAGGGTTTTCTGAAACACTTTTGCTTTGTGTTCTTGTCATTGAACTAAAGTCATAACTTGAAATATCAGTATTAGTAGTATCATTTTCCAGAACTAAAGATACCTGCATTTTGTTTTGTGACTTACTATATATCCATTGTGATATAGTAAATGCTTGATTTCCAACAGCTTGTGTTTCATTTGTATTTGTGTAATTCAAACTATCTTCTGATGGTTTAAATATGTACGAGCTTGAGAAGAAAAACATATAACAAGCTACCATGATAACCATAAGAAGAACGAATAAGTTATTTCCAGAAAATTTCTTTTTCAATTCAGATATTATATTTTTCTTTATCTTTTTTTCTTCAGTATTTTCTGCCATTTTTATCTCCTCATATTATTTTTCTGTTAAATTTAAATCATCAATAAGCCATGTATCATTTGCTTTATCGTATGTAAAATTTATAGTGCCCTTAACTGTTATTGCATATGGAATTTTGTCAATAGTGTATGAAATATCTATTACTACATAAGCTTGTGGGCTAAGGGTATCTAAACCACTAAAATATGCATTTGTAACTTTTTCATCAGTTTCAAGAGTTTTATCAATGTTAATCATTTCTTTTTGAAGAACATCTTTAAAATGCTTGTCATAGCAAGAAGAAGTAGTTACATTTTTAACAGCTTTTTGAATAGACTCAATTGTTGAACTCTTATCGTATCCATATCTACCTAAAGCAAAAGCATCAACTACTGACCTTAAATTACTTTCTGAAGCTACACCTTTACTTGTAACTGCTGTTTTGGTTGGCTGAGTTGTTGCAGTTTGGCTTTTTGTAAATTGTTCTGCGTCTTCTTTGTCACTATATAAAGAAGTAATATCTACATTATTATCAACAAGCAATTGACTGGCTTTAGCTAATACATCGTTCTTTTGGTTATTAATAAACATCATTACAAAAAATCCTAGTAGTAGGACTATGGTTGTAATAACATAGAATTGTTTTGATTTAAACATTTTTAACATAAGCATTTTCCTTTCAATATTTTAATTTCTTACTCATTCCTACTTTCTTAACTTCTAATGTTTTTTATTTTTTTAGAAGTTAAGAAAATAGGAAAATTTGTTTTACTATCCTTTACTATAGAAAGTGTTATCAATGGAATATACAGGTGTACCAAAATTATGGTAATAATCAGCTCTAAAATATCTAATTTCAGCAACTCTACCACCTGCTAGAGTATAATCAACAGCGTCCTTAACATATTTCTTTTCCCAATCCGAAATATGGTTTAATTTGTATGGATCATCAGAAAAAGTATTATAATCTGAAGTAAAAGCCATAAAATCTTTATGACCATTGTAGTCCCATAGATTTAAGATAGCTGAAGTTGTATAAACTTGACATTCAAAACTTTCTCCACCATTTTCACAATAAACAAGACTTAATAATCTATCATAATCTCTTTGTGACATTTTTGTGGCTTTTCCAGTTGCAGGTAAATGCAAGTTTCGATCTTTAAATTTTTTGTTTTTATACATAAAAACTTTATTCTTATAATCAACTTTACCGAAACCATTAATATTTTTGTCATTTCTTTTATATGAGGCTTCAGCAACCATTGAAACACTATAATGAGAACCATAGTTACCTTCAATTGTTTTTATAATTTTAGTCTTTTTGTTGTAACTTTTAACAAGTCCAATATGGTCAAGGTGGTCTTTAGCACCTTTTTGCCCATTAAAATCAAAGAAAATCAAGTCTCCTGCTTTTGGTTCATATTTAGAATTAGCAGAATAATACATTTTCTTTTTATTTAATGCTACTGCCCAAGCACCACAGCTATTACTTGATACTTTGTATGCTGTACTGGATTTATTTGTTTCATGTAAAACATATCTACAAAACATAGCACACCAATCTGTATCAGAGAATATTTTAGCTTTATTATGTTTTTTAAAATAATCTAAATGTTTACCTTTTAATTTATCAGCATATTTAACTGTATCTTCAGCTGCATTTCCTTCTGTATATGTACCAGAATATTCAACTTCACCAAAGCCATAATACCAAGTTCCATATGGATGACTTGTACTATTTAATGTAAAAGTATGTTCAGCAACATAAGTAGCATAAAAAGAACCGTCTATACCAGAGTTACCTTCTATAGTTTTCATTTCTTTGGTCTTACTATTATAAGATTCAACTAAACCTACATGACTACCACCATTAGAACCAAAGAAGATTAAATCTCCTGCTTTTGGAGTGTAGTTACTTCCTTTTACATGAAATAATTTATTTTTCTTTAAAGATTCCACCCATGCAGAACAAAGTGCTGAACTACCTTCGAGAGCTTTACATTTACTATTAGTTTTTCTTAAAACATATTGGCAGAACATTCCACACCAGTTGTTTGCAAAAAAGCTACCAGTATCATCGTTATCTAAGAAATATTGTAAATGTTTGCCTAGTAAATTTTGTGCAAAAGATATTGTTTCATCAGATGAACCTTCTTCAGTAGCTTCACCATACATACTAGTTGTACTACCACTATCATCGCCACTAGAAGAAGCTACGATGATAACTACTAACCCCATTAAGCCAATAAAAATAATCAATAATGTTGAGGTACTTGCCATAGCAATCCATTTTATAAATTTCTTGCTTATTTTAAATCCGACTTTACCTGCCACTTTGCCAACTTTTGCACCTGCTTTAGCACCTTTTTGCACAACAGATTTTGTAGTTTGCATTTGGCTTTGTAATCCTGTACCTTCGTCATTCAAGAATATCACCCTCTTTAACTGCTATTTTTTTAATATTTAATCTTGAAATTACAAAAAACAAGGTATTAAATACCACCTTTAAATAGTGCAAGTTCTTCTTTTGTTACTTCAACATCAAACATAATATTTGTGTCACCAGAAATTACTAGAATAACTTGTCCTCTTTGAAGTCGAGGAATATTAGAAATTTCTGTATTTGTTAATTGTCCATTGAAAATTTTCGATAGCATTTCAACAGCATTTGTATCTTGATTCATAATGAATTTGTATTGTGCAATTTCAAACAAAGTTTTAATTTTATTAAATGCTGCGTCACTAGAAGTTCCTTCTGGAACATAGTCACGAATTGATTGAGAAGCAAGATAAATTCCAGCAAAATACTTTCTTCCTTCACGAGCATATACTAAGACTTGATCGATAGCATATGGCTTAGAAGCATTAATTGTTTTGTGACTTTCATCAAGAATTAATAAGAAATGTTTTGCATATTCTGGTGGAATAACTTTATCTTCAACCCATTTTTTCATTTGAGAACCGATTTTAACTGCATTTGCCCAACACAGAGATAATGCTGAGAATAATTGAGCATCAAATACTTCTTCTTTTTCTGCTGTAAGTTCTTTAATTGAAATGATAACAATTTGAGAGTCGATAATATTATCAATAGAAGTATGACCATCAAAAATCTTGCCATAGTTCTGCACTAAGTTTTCAATTACACGAACAATATTAGTATAAAATCTCTTTGTATCAACATCTTGTTCTGTTTTTTCTAGCTGAATTGCTAAATTTAACATATCAGAGAATGTTGGATATGCAGAAGAATTTAATTCTGTGACATTATAATTATCAATTTTAGATTGATCTTCTGGAATGATACCTGCTTGAACATATAACTTTCTTGCTAATTTTTCAAAGACTAATCTTTCTGGTTGAGTTGATTCTGGAGCAATAAATCTATAAATAGTTGATAACTTTGATAAGTGAATACTAAATGATGCACTTTCTGTATCTGCTGCTTTATTGATTTGTAATGGATTAAGGATACCACTACTACCATCAAGTGCAATTACTTCTCCTCCAAGTGCTCTACCTAGATCTGCAAATTCACCTGTAACATCAATAACTCTGATATAGTCTCCTCTTGCTGCTCTATCCCTTATCATCTTTTTTAATGTTGTTGATTTACCAGAACCCATACCACCAACAATAAGTCCATTATATGAGCGTCTTTTTGAGTTGAATGCGAATGGGTCAAAGATAACACTACCATTAACACCTGTTGCTGTTGTAGTACCATAGTAACTGCCATATTGGTCATTTAATGAAGTGAAGTGGAATGGGTCAGCACCTGCAAGAGTAGTAGCTGATACTGGGAAACCACTTCTTTTATTTGGCAACTGGTTTTGTCGTCTAAAACTGTCATACATTGCTTTCCATTCATAACCATTTTCATTTAGAAATACTGCACTTTTATATTCGTTACCTTCAAGGTATTGTCTAATTTTCGCAACCCTCGCATCTAGTTCTTCTCTTGTTTGAGCAGATACATAAATTCGACAAATAATCTCTTTAATTAGTTCACCTTGATTGGCAATTTCTTCATATACTTCTTCCATATCAGATCTATGGCTATATGCATCACTTGCTTCAGCATAGTTCTTAGCAGTTGCTTCTCTTGACTTATATTCACTAATACCTTTATTAAGATTTTTCTTAGCTTCCATAGTGTCATAAGTAGCAACATCAACACTTGTAACTGTATCTGGAATATTCATTACATATGTAAGCCAATGTCTGTCAACATAACTTGGAAAACCATATACTCTGATACACTTCTCATAGCCATCGCCAGTCTTAATGAAGTTATCGTACTTAAATGTTATGCCGCCTTGTGGTTGAATTTGATTAAGTAGATATGGATTGTATCCCAACATTTTATATTGTTCTTCAGCTTCGTGACTTGTAATATATTCAATTTCTTCTTTATTCTTGAATAATGCCGAGGAAGATTTATTAGCAATTTTATATAGAATATGGATTTTCTTTTCCATTGTCATTTTCTTTAATAATCCAGATTCACCTAGAGCACTTTGAATAATACCTCTGTTAGAATTTAAGTTTTCTGGGTCTTTACCAAAAATCATTATGTAATATTCTCTATCAGTTCTAGTTTTTTCTATCTCAATTAATTCATTTAATTTTTCAACTAAAATTTCTTTTAAGTTAGTTGGTGTATTGGGATTACTTAATAAATGCTGATAAAAAACTTGTTGGCTTTTAGTGTCAGTAGCAAAGTTGATACCTAGAATTTTATAATCATCACCATAAAGCTTATTGAATTTCTGTAAATTAAAAATATCATTCATTACTTCATCTTCAGAGGAAGCAATCAAATCTTTACAAGTAACTTGGTACATATCCATTAAGCTATTGTCTTTATAAACAAATGCACCATTGTAAATATCTTTAATAGGAATGATTTTTGCAACTGTTTTTTCAGTGTCAGTTTCCTTTTTCTTTTTTATCTTTTTACCATTTTCTTTTAATTTCTTTGGTCTTTTCTTTTTTTCTTCTTGCTTTTCTTCTTCTGAAGTAAGTAAGTTGCCATACATAGACTGAAATAGTCTATCTTCTTCTGACATAGTTTGTACTTGTTGATATTGTGGCTGTTGATTATTAATATTCTGAGAATTAGTATTTTTAGCTACAGTATCTTTATTTTTCTTTTTTAATAGTTTCATAAAAGAATGAAAATCTCCTTTCTTTAATTTTTATTAATTAAATCAGAATATTCCCCATACATTTCACCATAATTTTTAATCAATGGTTTCTTTGAAATTGGAATTGATATTGGAGAATATGTATTTTTATCTTTCTTAAGAAAAAATGAAATTGCTTCATAAATTTTCTTTTGTTTATTGTATGGACTACCAGCACGAATAATTAAGCCAAAAATTATATGTACGATAATAAAAGGTATTTGCAAATCTGTATATACAATATTTTTAAGCATAACACCCACTGCAATCCATGCAACAAGAAAGACAACATCAAATAAATAAATAAATTTCAAAACTTTAGTTTCAGTTTTGATTTCTTTAATCATTTTATATCTCAAATTAATCTCTCCTTATTTTGGCAGTACACCTCACTAACCTTTTGGAAAGTGAAGTGTACTATTTTGTTGTAAATAAAAGCAAATTAGTTAAATTAAACTATTAAGATTTATCGTTTTTTTGGTTTAATTGTTCTAATTCTTTGTTTCTTGGTCATAGTGTCTATAAATTTTCTTAAATTGTGGGTTAGTGATTTTTTGCATTTTTGATTTTCTCCTGTTTCTTTTGAGCATAATCGTCACTATTTTTATACATAACTTTGTTATATCCCGCTTCCCTTGCAGAACGCATTTGTTTAGCAAGTTTTGGAGCAAATATACTTGATACACCTGCACCATTGGCAGCACGAGAAGAACGATTAAAGTCATTACCAATGTTATTTCCACCTAGAGCTTCAGAACGAGCATTTCTTGCTTCAGCAGTAGCAGCTCTTGAACCAACACTATCAAATGATGCCTTATTGCTTGTTTGAGTTGCTTTTTTATTCATTAATGCCATATAATCTGTACCTAATTTAGTACTATAATCTTTCATATCTAAAGCTTCATCTTGAGAATAGCCTAATCCACCCTTATCTTCACTCTTAGTAGCAGTATCATAATCTACACAATTTCCAACTGCACTAGAAATATCATCTGGGATTCCTTTACTATTATCAAAATCTGGGTTAAAGTTAGCTTCTGTCATATAATCAGCAACCTTATTTGCATCTTCTTCTGACATTCCTAAATCATTTTGACATTGTTCCTTAATAGAATCATGATATACAGGGTTTTTACTACCAAACTTCTCGTCAGCATCTTTTTTAGCAATTTTAGATGCATCTTCTTCTGACATACCATTGTTATTCATATATCCTTCTTTTTGCTTATCAAAATAGTTTTGATATGCTTCATGAGTTTTCGGCTTGTTATTGTCACCATTTTGTGCCTTATCATTTGGTACTTCAAAAGGTTTATCGCGTTTATTTTGTTTATCATTCTTATTCTTTTCAGTACCACCAATTAAACCACCATGTTCATTACGAGCAAGTTCTCTCTTGGCTTCATTTTTACCAGCCATATAGCCACCAATACCGACAGCACCTTTGCCAAGTCCCTTAGCAGATTTGCCAACAGCTTTTGCGCCTGTTTTAAAAGCTTTCATTCCTAAAGCAGCAGCACCTGCAAGTACAGCAGCAGGTCTCCTTAAACCAGCATCAATTCCAAACACTTTTTCCAAAATAGCAGGACCATCAATACAAGCATAAGCAAAGAAGATTTTAATAAGAGCTGATTGAGTTGCTGATAATGTTCCATCACCAACAATTGAGTTTAAATACTCACAAGCAATTAAATATACTTGTAAATCAATATATGCAAAGATGATAGTTGCAACGATAGAAAGCATAGATTTTAATACTTCTCTAACTTTTCGGCCACTAGTTAAATCACCTGCAGCAAATACATACAATAATATGTGATTAACAGCAAGTTCCCAAACTAAAGTAGCTGTTTTGAATGACAAAAAGAAAAACACTAAAGCTGTTGCTATAAGTTCAATCATCAACGGGCCCCAATTAACAGAATAGCGATAAGGATAATGACAAAGGATTTCTATAACAAAAGTTCCCAAATCACAATCAGAATTATTGAATACTACTGGAACACTATTATTTGCAGTATGACTATATCCGAATATATATTTAGTGAAACTTTCATTATTAGTACAATAATTCGCACTTACTGATTGACCATCAATGTTTGTTTTTCCTGTTACATATTGGCCACTGCCACTTCCTTGAGGTTCTTGAATGGTTTCCCAATCAATTTCTTTAAATTCAGTACCTTCATTATCCTCAGCATCTGTTTTATCATCTAAGACTGTTTCATTAATATCAATATCAGTTATGTGTAGCAAATCGTAGTGTTTCTTAGCTACTTTTGTTATTTTAGCTCCAGCATCAGAATCAGTTATTTTTACTTTTTTATAAGTACCATCCGAAGTATCTATTTGATTATAAACCCAAATCCAATCTGTAACATTCCTACTAATTATTGATTCGGCTGTAGATGTGTTATTAGAAGATTTATTGTCTTCATCATCGCCTTCATCATAAGCAAAAGTATCAAGAGCTAAGTTCTTTAAAATATTAAGAACACCACCTGCTTCTTGTTCTCTTTGCTCATATTTTTTTATTTTATCTGGTTTTATATGAGGCTTACCCGTATTTGAATCATAAATCAAATCTTCAGCATCTGGTTCTTTAGAAATAACTTTATAGGATACAGCAGTTTTAGATATATCGAATTTATCTCCACTAAATGGACTTTTGCCAGTTAAAATAAATGGAATAAAGAACATTATAACTAAAAATAAAATAAAGTTTTGTGAAAATGCTCCAATTACGCCTTTTCGATCACTGTCATCACTTTTAGTTAGTAAGTTATATCCAAGCATCATAAAAGATACAGCTAACAAAACACAAATTAATGGTAAAAACTTATTTTGAATATATGTAAGCAATTGACTGCTATAAAAGAAACTTATCATTTTAAAAACAATTCTAAACAATGCTTCTATTTCATCACATATTGATTTTAAAATTTTAATAATTCCCCAACCTAAAAAACGCATAAAATAAGCAAATATAGTGTGATATGACATATTAGTTATCATATACGAAATAAAGTCCAAAAGCAGTTTCCTCCTTTCTTCAATATTTGATTTTTTTAAATTTAATAAAGAATTAGAAGGGAAATTAATCCCTTCTAATCCTAATTAAGTGCTAAAAAGTGAATGTTTCAGCTATCCAGTTACCAATTGTTACAGCACCAGAAATGCATAGTGAACCTATTAAAATAGCTGGGGCCCAGCTTTTCGCTTTTTCTCTACCTTTTTCGCCACCTGCAATTAGCATAACACCAAGAACAACAATGGCAGCGGCGCAAAGAATGTAAACAAAAGGTTGAATATCACTAAATACACCTTTTAGTTTGTCAGCTAATCCTTTAGCAGTTTGGGCCATTAAAACAGTATTCATATTTTTTACCTCCTCAGAAAGTAAAAATCTACGATAGCTTTTTAACATTTTTACAAAAGAAAAAAGCTAAAGTGGATGAAAAACATCAACTTTAGCTTTATAGATAAGTATTTATTTTTATAGGTTTCAATTTGTAAGTGTAAGTTGGTAACAAACAAATGAATAATATATTATTTTATATTTTTATTTTTTATAATTTTTGGCAGGTAATAATTTAATTTAACACACATATTACACTATTATTATAGATTATTTTAGTTAATTAGTCAAGGAAACATTGTAATTATACAATGTTTTTTTCAAAAATTTTTTTGCAAATCATAACACTTTTGTTATTATAAGATTGGTCCTGTAAACCCCCATTCCTTTATGGAGTGGGGATAAACAGGACATGTACTTTTTCTATTTTTTCTAAAAATTTAATGCAAATCACAACAAAAGTGTTATGAACTAATGTATAATATATGTAGAACATTAGTTCTGTTTTGTATTAAAAATATTTTAGAAAGGAGGAAAAGTTTTGTTACTAACTGTTAAACAACAAGTTAAACACTTATCAAAAGAAGAATACAATATTCTTAAAGAACTTTGCCATACTGCAAAGAATTTAGTTAATGAATCGTTGTACAATATTAGACAACATTTCTTTAAAACTAAAAAATATTTAAATTATAACGAAAACTATCATTTACTAAAAACTTCTGATAATTATAGAACATTAAATTCAAATATGTCACAACAAATTATGAGAAAAGTTGATGGTAGTTTTAAATCATTCTTTGCATTATTAAAGTTAGCTCAACAGGGTAAGTATTCTTCTAAAGATTGTAAGATACCACACTATCTACCTAAAGATGGATATACAACTTTGGTTATTAATATGGTTAAAATTAATAATGGTAAATTCGTGTTACCTTATTCAAACAAATATAAGAAAAAACATAAGTGTATAAAGTTTAATGTGCCTAAAGTTTTAGCAGATAAAACAGTTAAAGAAATACATATTATACCTAAAGCAAATGCTAGGTTCTTTGAAATACATTATGTATATGAAGCTAATATAACACAAAGAAATTTAAACAAAAATAATGCACTGGCAATAGATTTAGGTATAAATAATCTTGTAACTGCTGTAACAACTGAAGGTAAAACTTTCATAATAGATGGTAGAAAATTAAAATCAATTAATCAGTGGTACAACAAAAGGAATGCTAAATTACAAAGCATTAAAGATAAGCAAAAGTTAGGTTATAAAATAACTAATCAACAAGTAGCTATAGTAAAGAAAAGAAACAATCAAATTAATGATTATATGAACAAAACTGCTCGTTATATTATTAATTATTGTATTTCAAATAATATTGGTACTTTAGTTGTTGGTTATAATAATTCTTTTCAAAGAAACAGTAATCTAGGAAAAGGAAACAATCAAACTTTTGTTAATATTCCATTTGGATAATTATTGTTTAAACTTAAATATCTTTGTGAACTAAATAATATTGTATTTGTAGAACAAGAAGAAAGCTATACTTCAAAAGCTTCCTTTTGGGATAAAGATAATATTCCTGTATATAGTAAAACAAATACAACCAATTATAAATTTAGTGGAAAAAGAATATATAGAGGTTTGTATAAAACTTCAAATGGAACAATTCTAAATGCTGATGTAAACGGAGCATTAAATATCTTAAAGAAAAGCAAAGTTGTGAGCTTAAATGCTCTATACCATAAAGGTAAAGTGGACGTGCCTATAAGAATAAGGGTTGCCTAAGCACTTAGGTGGAAACTTAAATACCAAACTTCTTAAACAGAGCCATAAGGCTCTTAGAAGCCCAATACCTTTACGGTGTTGGGTAGTTCACATATGCTACAATAAATATTAGAGATTTTATAATATTTTTTAATTTTTTTAAAAAATTTCATTTTACTGTCCCATAAATGGGACTTATGAAATTTAGGTACTTGAATTGTAAAATAAAGTATGATATTATACAAATACTCGAACAAATGTTCTATTATTGCAAAGGAGTTTTTAAAATGAACAACGAAATTGAAAAATGGCTTAATAAGAATAATAAAGTTGAATGGAAATACAATGTATTAACTGGAAATGTGTATCTTAGTGACTTTGCAGATATGGATGTTGAGTTTTACGAACAATACAAGAAGGACACTGGAGTTAATATTACTTTTGAAGATTTTGTTTTCTTAGTTAAGGGCTGTTTAATGTTTAAAGCTGATAAGAGTAAATGTATTATTGACAATCCTTTTATGGCAATGTTGAAGGTTAAATTTCCAGATTGTTATAGATTAACTATTGTTCAAGAACATAAGTTATTTATGAATTTTTTTGATAGTTTAGGCATTGAACATAATACATATGATTTAGCAAAGTCTATTGAATTCTTTTCTAAACTATATACTAGTGCTTGTGCTAATTGTGTTAATCAAACAACTGATGAATTGTATGTATTTGTTGTTGATGATGCAGAGCAAAAAGAAAAATTCAAGTTATTAATTGATACTATGTGTCTTCATCAGCTAAGGGACACTACTGGCAGTTACATAGAATGTATGTTGCCTCACCTCGGTAGTTATGTCCCAATGGATAAGATTATTGAAATTACTACATTTTTAACTAAGTACAAAAGTATTAATTCTATCAATTATACTATTTTAACTCCAGAGGAATATTCTAATACTTTAAAAGAGAAAATGGCTTACCCTATTAGAATTAAGTCTTCTATTGAAAATATTGAAAAGTTAGTTGAAGATAATAGAGGTTTTGCTTGTCAGCATTTTTGGAATAATATTGCTTTAGAATAATATTGGTTAAGCAACAAAAAACGAATGTAACAAGAATTTTGGTGATTATATATTGAATTCAGTGAATAAGAAAGAGAAAAGAAATTATTTTTATATCCATGGAAAATTACCTGGACTAAATGAATATACATATGCTTGTAGAAGTAGTTGGCAAAAAGGAGCAAAAATGAAAGCTGATATTGAAAAGCAAATTTCAATTGCTGTTGGTATTGCCAAAAATCAAAAGCAACTTTTTCCAGTTAAAGAACCAGTATATGTAGATTTTATATGGTTTGAAGATACAAGGAAAAGAGATGTTGATAATATTATATCGGCTAAAAAATACATTCTTGATGTCTTGCAAAAATCTGGAATATTACCTAACGATAATCGTAACTGGGTAATCAATGTCAGAGATACTGTTGTAGATGATATTGAAAATAAGGTATTAGTTCAGTTATTCCCTGTTCCTAAAGAACAATTAAAAATGATTGAAAAAAGAAAAAAAGAAATAGATAAAGAAAAGAGAAAAATCAAAAATGCAAAAAGTACAGCAGTAAAAACTAAAGTTCCTAAAAAAACTAAGAAAAAAGTTCAAAGGGCTAAGAAAGAGGCTTGAAATTTCATGAAAAAGATAATTAAAGTTAGCATTGCTATACTATTAATAATAGCACTTTTGAGTTTAGTTGGTTGTTCTGATCATGGCATAAAAAATATGTCACATTATGATGGTGGATTGAACCAAAGGTTAACTCAAATAACTGATTAATTTTTTATTTTTTTCTTGCAAAAACAATACTTTTTTATAATTTTGTGTTATAATTAATATGTGTTAAAGTTCAAGTAGATATTTTGTATTTTGTATCTCTTTATATATCTAAAGGAGTGCCAATGACCTATTCAATGAAGTAGAGTTATTGGTACTTCTTTTATTTTTATTTAAAACATTTTTAAAGTCAGAAAGGTTGGCTTTATAAAAAATGAACTTAAACACAGAAAATTTAATTAAAAACCCATTCAATTATTGTGGAGGGAAATATAAATTGCTACCACAATTAGAAAATTATTTTCCTAATGATAAAAATATAACTACATTTATAGATTTATTTGCAGGTGGTGGGGATGTTTCTTTTAATGTGAATGCAGATAAAATTATATATAACGATAAAAACAGTCCTTTAATAAGTATATTAGAAAATATTGATAATGAATTTATAAACGAAGTAGAAAATCTAATTGATAAATATATGCTTAGTAAGACTAATAGAGAAGGTTTTTTAGAATTACGAAAAATTTATAACGAAAATGTATCTGATTATTCAGAAGGTAGTGGCAGGAAAAAAGCAGTAATGTTATATACCCTATTATGTTATTCATTTAATAATCAAATCGGATTTAATCGTAAAGGCGAATTTAATGTTCCATTTGGACTAAACAGAAGCGAGTTCAACCTCAGTCTAAAGGAAAAACTACAGCAGTATATTAATAGAAAAGAAGAAATTAATATAGATTTTATGTCATTAGACTTTAATAACTTTGATTTTGATAGTTATAATCCTAATTGCACATTTATTTATCTTGATCCCCCATACCTTATATCAACAGGAGCATATCAGAGATGTTATGACTGTAAATGGAACGAAGATAGAGAAAAACAATTATTAAGTCTTCTTAAAGAATTAGATTGTAAAGGATATAAATGGGCATTATCAAATGTAGTGGTTCATAAAGGGCTTTGCAATCATATGCTAATAGACTTTGCTCAGCATTACAACTTACATAATATTGATAAAAATTATAAAAATTGCTCTTATCAATGTAAAAGTAACGATAAAGTAACTCAAGAAATTTTGCTAACTAATTATTAAAAAACAAGGTGATAAAATGAAATATATATTTATATTTGCTTTAGGTTTATATGGTGTATTTGTCTTTATATCTCATATATATGTTAAATATAAAGATATGGCTAATGAAGTTCAGCAAGAACAGGAAAAGCAAAATGATAGCAAAGAGAAAAAAACACGAAAAGAAAAGAAGGAAGAAAAGAAATTAAAAAGGAAAGAAAAGTTTTTAAACAGGAAGTTATTTAGAATTGATGAAGGCTTTTCTAATAGATCTAATAAAAATACCGAAGAAGATACCGAAGAAAAAAGAGAGTCTCACTAGACTCTCTTTTCTGTTAGTTTGTTAGTTCTATTATTCGTTCAATCATCGAAATTACAAAATCTGGGCATTTTCTTCTTCCTGTTTCCCAGCTTCTGTATGTATTAACCGAAACATTAATTAAATCAGCAAATTCTTGTCGTGACATAAATCGACTAAGGCGTAATTCAATTAATCTTTCAGCATTATTTTCTCTATTATCATTCAAATTAAAACCTTCTTTCATTGTATCTAAAAATATTATACAACATTTTTTTAAAAAAGTCTTGCATTTCATAACACTTTTGTTATTAAGTGTGCTACAATTATAATAAAGAAAAAGGTAGAGAAGGTGAAAATAATTAAGAGCTATGATTTATTGTATGTACAAAATACAATTAAAGATATAGATAAATGTGCAAAACAAATGCTTAGTATTGAAGATTTCTTTAATACTAGCACAAATCATAACAGGGCTGAATTATTTTATTTTGTAATGCTACGAGAAATTTGTAGATTATATGGAAACAAATTAATCAGCAAAAATTTGCTAGTTTCATATAGAAAGAAAATTGTTAGTAAATACGAAAATTTTTATTTATGGGATATAATTTCTGATAATCATAAAGAAAGAATAGAAGAAATTAAAAATTTTAATCCAAATTTAAGTTGTAAATGCTGTAACGAATTTAAAAGTATTGTAGCAAATGTTATAGACAATTTTAAATTTACTTCATTAAAAAGAGCAGATAAAAGAAAAAAAACTTTATTAAGTGTTGCAGATTATAATTACTATAATATTAGCATAGATAATTTATTTTCTCACACCGAAAAATTTTATTATTATGTTAGCAAGGAATTGTTAATGAATAAAAATAAAAAAATTCTTTCTGAAAATGATTTTGAAAATGAAATAAATATTATAAATAATGAATTTAACAATTATACGAAATATGATGATGCAAATAAATTATATACTATATTAGAAAGAAAAGTCGATCTACTAACTAAAGATATTGTTACAAATGGTTGTTCTGTTTGTAAAAAAGAAATGTTTAGTTTGTGTGGACTCAGCTAAAAGGAGAGCTTATGAGTAGTAATTTGTTACTAAATATTTGTTCTGACTTAACAGCTAATGTTTATGCTATAAGTAGAGCAAGAAATAAAAATAAAGATATTATTGTGTCTAACCCATATATCATTAATAATAACATTGTTTGGGTAACTTATTTAAAAACTAATAATAATGGTGTTAAAAAGATTAATGCTGAAGGTTTATTTTTCACAAATTCAGAAACAATCTTTAATTTTATAAATTCTAAAGGTGGTCTTTTAGATTTAAATTTAGAAGAATATATTATTAATTATTCTGAAAGTTTTAACCAATCCAATATTGTAAATAGAAGCAAACATCTTGGAAATATGGTTATGTTGCCTTTGCATAATAAAAGTCAAGAAGAAACATTAATTGAAAATATTGTATTAGATACAGTTAGTAAATTACTGGAAGTTAAAGGAGAAAAATAATGATTAAATATTTTCTAGTTGAAAAATACGAGAAAAAAAGAGCTAATAAAAATTCAATTCTATATTTGGAGTACGAAGGAACGAACACTTCAGAAGTATTTAGAGCATTAAGTAAATTAAAAGAAGAATATAGTGAACTTTCTAGCAAAAAGAAAAAACTAGTTCAAATCACTGTTACTTCTGTTGATCTACCTAATGATACAGATTTTTCTGATGAAGATGATATTGCTGATGAGGTTCGTGACAGTATAGTAGAAGATAATTGTAATATCGAATACATAACCACTTTCGATAAAGAAGAATTTTTCATTAACGAATTATCAATTTTTCAGTGAACTACCAAACACCATAAAGGTATGGGATTTTACAGGACCAATCTTATAAATTTTTTTAAAATAAAGGAGAAAAAAACAATGACAAATAGTAAATTAATTTCAAGCAACTTAAAAGTATTTCTTAAAGATATGGATGATAAAGTTCTTGACTCTCAATTTTATAGAACTACTAAATTTTATGAAATCTTTGAGTATAGAAAAAATAATGAAATATTATCTCCTACCAGTGAATTAGTGGAGAATAATAATTTGAGCAATGAAGAAATAATTAATAAAGTAAGAGAAGAAAGTGGAATTGAACTTGAAGATAATAAATTGCTAAATACTTTAGTTAGTTTATATACTGCTGATTTAGATAAAGAAGAACTTGATTCACTGTTTGAAAGTTCAAAGATTTATAGTGTTTTGATTAATGCTAGAAAAGAAAAGTCTTTATTTAATAAAGAAGATTTAATGAATTTCTTTGATATTAAAGAAAAAAAGTTTGATAAATGGTTATCTCCAGATTATGAATTTTCTGTTAAAGAAGTATCAGATATTTTTTCTAAGTGTGCAAGTATCTAATAATAATATCAAAGGAGTTTATTGCCAGTGAATAATAACATCGACATAAAACAATATAGAAAAGAAGTTGGTAATAAGCTGAATTATTATAGAAGGCAAAAAGGTTTAACTCAACAACAAGTTGCTGATGAATTAATGATTTGTAGAACAACCTACACTAAATATGAGACTGGTGTAATATCACCTAATCTCGATACTCTTATAAGATTGGCAGATATTTTTTCTGTCAATCTTGATAAATTATTTTCTGTAAGTGAAGGCGACTGATATGTCAAAGTTTACTGATTTCTTCCGATTTTATCGTGAAAAAGCAAATTTAACCCAACAACAAGTTGCTGATTATTTGCAAATACCTTATAAAACTTACAATCATTATGAGTCTTGCTATGTTGAACCACCTCTCTATATTTTATTTAAATTGTTAAATTTATATAATTTAAATATTTCAGATTACCTAACACTTTCAATTAATAATTAAAGTATCTAAATAGTGTGTTAATATGTAAACGAAAAAATGTAATAAGGAATAATTAGTATATTGTCTTTTCTTTAACTTATTTCATTTAAAAAAGATGGGTTGAAGAAAAGATAATATTTTTTAAAAAAATTAAAAAATATTATGCAAATCACAACACTTTTGATAAAAGATGTGCTATAATAACATTGTAAGGAAAAGAAAAACAAATTTGATACTGTAGCTCAATAGGTAGAGCCATCGACTTATAATCGGTAGGTTGGGAGTTCAAACCTCTCCAGTATCACCAACGAAAAAGCTATAATTGAGGCTTTTTCATATTTTGAATTTCTCTTTTTCTGCTGAACTAAGGGAATGAACATTAATATTTCTTCCCTTGGTTCTTTAAAAAAGCATTTGCATTATCTTTAAAAAATCAAAAAATAATTAAATTTTTTTAAAAAAAGTCTTGCAAATCACAACACTTTTAATGAAAAGTGTGCTATAATAACATTGTAAGGAAAAGAAAAGCAAATTTGATACTGTAGCTCAGTTGGTAGAGCATTCGACTTTTAATCGAGAGGTCGAGGGTTCAAGCCCCTCCAGTATCACCATAGGTGAATGCCTATCCTTTCTGTGTTCACCTTTATTTTTCATTTTTATTTATACAGCTAGGAGTGAATGTTCGGTTTTGTTTGCTCCTAGCAAAGTAAAAAAATTGTTTATAAGTGTCCATGGCACGGTGGATGTTGTAGCTTATAAAGAAATCTTCCTTTAGTGAGTTTTGGTGGTTCTCCTCAAAAATCACCCCCCTTTCCTCTAATATATATGCAATGGTAGTTTAAGTATTGGTAAAACTGTTAGTTGATTTTCTATAATTTTCAAACTAATAATATAAGTTCGAGTCTTATCTATTGCAGTTGTGTTTTCCTGTTTAGAGTTTGAAAACTCGTGTAAGCTCCTTATTATTTCCGATCAGATAATTAGTGTAAATTAGTTTTAGTATTTTCATTAATTATCTGGTCAACCTCTAAAAAGTTCTAAAAATAATATGCAGGTGTAGTTTAATGGCAGAACTCTAGTCTTCCAAACTAGTAGTGAGGGTTCAATTCCCTTCACCTGCTCCATATGAAATAGTGAATTCTTATTCAAAATTTTGTTTTCACAGAGAGCTAGACTACCGAAGGCGAAATTTGAATTTGAATTTCAACTATTTCATTTCAATCATACTCCGTTTCGAAAATTCAGAACTTCACTGTATTTTTTCAGCAAGGAAAAGTCAGCTATCAGCTTTTTCATGCTTTAGATAATAGATAGCAATTTTGCAGGGAGTTCTGAAACATGGAACAATAGTTTAATGGTAAAACACTATGCGAACTAGGATGTAGGTTCAAATCCTACTTGTTCCCATTATTAGGCTTCCACTATTATATACTATTATGGCCACAATAGTGGAAGTGCTAATCTTCCTTTCCATCTTGTGTTGTATGCTAACACTATTTTACCTCCTGTTTGGTTTTACATGTTTTTTTTGTTGACTTTGTTTGGACATGTAAAGCTTAATGATTGACACTTTTTTAGATGGTGTTAGCATACTCCAATTAATTATTCATTAAAAATTAAGGAAATTCAATAATTACATACACATATATATGCTGATATGGTGGAATAGGCAGACACAAGGGACTTAAAATTCCTGGAACGATTAGTTCATATCGGTTCAAGTCCGATTATCAGCACCACTAGTATCTATTGTTCATCCTCTCAATAGATACTGTAATACCCATTTCCTCACATATTTAGAGTTTAGAGCTTTGTATATAACATTATCTTTATTATCCTTTTGTTCATTGAACATATTAGAATCTCCAACATTTGTCTTTATTTTGTTTTTGCAAAGTTCTAAACTCAAATATTGCAATCCAATTAAATATCAACAAACAATCAGAAGGCTATTAAATGACTTCCTTCATTTTTTCAAATTATAATGTGTTTTTGTAGTTATTTAGCTTTCCTTCTGTTGTTATATATAGTAGGCTATGAAATAACTTCCTTCGTTCTAGAAAAAGAATATAAAGTTTTTATATTATTTTAGTTATTTTACTTTCCTACTATTTTTTTATATTTTTTTACATAGAAAAGGAGAATTAAGTATGAACAAAGAAATAAATAACATTGTATTAAGAAGAAAAAATAAAATTTTCTTACTTACAGATAAAAAAGAGAAAATTAAGATAACAGCAAAAGAATTTAAAGAGAAGTTTTCTGCTGTAATATCATTTGTTAAAAATCTTGAAACATATGGATATACTGTTTCAGCAGATATGTTTAATTCACTGTTAGAATTAGATATGGAACAGATTAAAGAAAACTATAAGTTTATTATATCTCTAATTAAAGAACAAACTGGAGCAGATAAGACCTATAAGGTAATGTATCCAAACTTTCCTCAGCAGGTAATCGAAATGGATAATGTTGATTTATTTTACAATGCCATTATTCACTACTTTACTAATGGTGAGATAATGCCAGAATATGAGAAAGATGAAAGATTTCCTCTTTTCCTTAGAGATAAGAAATTAAAAGTTCTTGAAATTGCAACAGAAAATGATATTAAAGATATTTTTTATAATATTGTAGGTAGCAAAATTTCAATATCAACTCAAGATAAAGAAGATATTTCTGCAATTCTTGATTATTATTATGAAGATGAAAATAAAGATATAAGGGACTTGTTACCTGTTAATACAATTACACATAAAGAAGTAGGAGCATTTGTTTGTGCAGAACTTGTTAATAGAGAAGGCAAAGATATTTTAAATCACATGTCTTTACTATCTAATTTAGGTTGTATAAAAACTTATACAGATATACTTAGACTTGCAACAGCATTATCTGGTGGGGATATTTCTTTAGCAGATAATACTAAATTCAAGTTAAAGAAATATGAAAGAAAATTAATAATGAATTTATTGATTAGTAAAAGTTCACTTAAAGATGAGGACTTATATGCCTATAAAAATAAATGGATTAGACTATGTGAAGTAATTCATCCTAGTGATTACAAAAATAGTTTTTATACAAATAGCGAAGTAGTTAAAAAACTAAGAAAACTAGGCTATTCCGATTATAAGCCTAAGACTTTTAACAGCCTATTTACTTTCTATATGCAGTCAAAAGATATAGAAAATGCAGTTAATTTGTTAAAAACAAGACCAACAATGTTTGCAAGGAATTTAGACTATGTACTAAGAGTTGCAGACAAAGATGGCTATACAGACTATGTAATAGATGAATTCAATAGCATTGCTTCCTCAGTCTCATCCCCTGTTTTAATTCAGTTAATTGATTTTTACAATCAAAAATTAGGTCAAAACAAATTCAATTACAATGTATATACACCAAAGGGAAATACCCTAAAGCCTTGGATTGCAGACAATAAGCAGCCAAACCTAGATAAAGCACTATATTATAATATAATAGCAATATGTGATATAGCATTAGCTAATATATATAGTAATAGACCAGCACTAGGCAAAGTATATATAGATAAAGAGCTAAAGAACTATGCAGTGCCTTCTTCTCAAAGGTCAGCTAGTTCTGGTGCTAATGTATTAACTAGATATAGCCATATGCCTATATCAGAAGATACAAATATTATTCGTAGCTTCATTTGGTGGACAAATAATGACAATGATCGTTCTAGTCAAATAGATGTTGATTTGTCAGCAGGTATTTACGATAATGATTGGAAACTGATTGACCAAATTTCATATACTCATTTAAAAGGCAATATTAAAAATTGTGTTCATTCTGGAGATATTGTAAATGGTGGTCCAGCAAATGGTAATGGTGTAACTGAATGTATTGATGTTGATATTAATGAAGTATGCAAGAGTAAAGGTAGATACATAGTATTTCAGATATTTAATTTTTCAAAAACATTATTCTCTAAAATGAGTAATTGTAGATTTGGCTGGATGGAACGAAATGATCAAACTTCTGGTGAAATTTTTGAACCATTAACTGTAAAAAATTTATATGAAATTAATTCTTCTTCAACTGCCTGTATTCCTGTTATATTCGATTGTGAAGAAAGAAAATATATCTGGTTAGACATTAATGGTAATTATAATAATCAGCATTTTCTGAACAATTTAGAAGCTAATATCGGTACAACTACATTACTATGTTCAGCTATGGTAGATAAGTGTAAATCAAATTTATACGATATTGTATTAAAAAATGTATTGGCTAATAAAGACAATATTTTGGTTGCTAATAGAAATATGGCAGATATTATTTTCAGTAATGATACAACAAAACCTATTATTAAAGAAATTCATATTGATAATGAAGGTAATGAAGTAATTCAAGAAGTTGAAAGAACTGATGTTGATATTATTACAACAAATAATCTTGATTATTTCATGTCAAACATCATTTAGACTAAAAAATCAGCTGAGAGTTTAGTAGTATCACATTACTAAATTTCTCAGCTATTTTTGTTTTGCAATATTAATTGTAAAAGGAATGATTATAGAATATGGCAAGAAAAAAAGCTCCTAAAATTTGTGAATTTAAAGTAGATACAGGAGAAATAAAATATTATATCATAGATTTGTTCACTGGAGAGGTGTTGGAGAATGTAAATGGATATTATACATTGCAACAAGCAAAAATCGTTTATAATGATATTTTAAGGAAAATATAATTATACGAAATAATTTGTTGCAAAACACAACACTTTTTATACAATGTGTGCTATAATGTAAGTAGAAGAAATATAAAAATAATTGTGTTAAAAGGAAGATTCACAATGAGTGTTAATGTAAAAATTATTAATAATATGATTTATGATTTAAAGAAAAGTCAAAAAGAATTTACTACTAATTATGTTATTGAAGATAAATTAAAAATTGCAGTTTCTAATTATGTTATTAATTTCTATAACAAAAATAATAAAAAGATTATCAATATAGAATTGCAGAAAATTTTGTATTTAATTGATGGTTATTATTATAAATTTTTTGGTGAATTGTTATTTCACAATAGTCCTGTAATGTGGCCATATGGTCCTTCCTATTTGGATAGCTATTTCAGGTATAATACACAAGCAGTTAGCCAAACACTACATCCAATCAATTCTATAAGTATTCCAAATAATAACACTAAGTTAAAGTTTGTTGCTGATATAGTATGTGGTGAAACTATTAAGTTAAAGAGCATTTGGGCTCTTGTTGAAAAACTAAATAAGCCATTAAGAAGCATACCAAAGGATAATGTAATTAAACCTAATGTTATTAAAGAGTATTTCACGCATAATAATCCATTAAATATTGAAAAGGAGTAATAATTATGAAAAAGGTAAAAATTTACACTGATTATACTTGTTTTGTAAAAGAATTTAGGTGATATTATGGGTTACAAAGGCGAAATTAAAGTAAAATATATGAAAGGTAAATTAGCAATTTTCACACCATACAATTATGACTTTTTGTGCGCAATTAAGGAAATTAAAGGTGCAAAATGGAATAGCAATTTGCAATGTTGGTTAGTTGGTAAAAGTAATTTTAATAAAGTTAGAGAAATAATTAAAGAAATTTATGATAAAGATATAGATCTAAATATTAAAACTCAAGTCAAATTTAGATTTCTAGATAACACTTTATTCGATGAAGATATTGATGAAAAATATTTTGCACTTTGGGGGCAACCGATTTTTCATAAGGAAACATTGCAACTTTATGATAATGTTTCAATTGATGGAACATTGGAAATTAGAATAGATGATAAAGGAGTAAAAAAAGTTTTAGTAGAAAAAAATAGTTCAATAAAAATAGAACTCCCAAAATCAATTGCAAAAGAAATTTTTCCAATAAATTTAATAGAATATAACAATAAAAATAATAATTATTATAAAGTGTCTTTGGACAAGTGAAAGGAATAAGTGAATATTATGGATAATTTTAAGAGCTTTAGTTTCATAGGCTAGAGTGGACTTCTTTGCTTTATTAAAAAATAATTCGAGGAGAAATATTATGATTTACATAACTGGAGATACACATCAAAATATAGATATTTCAAAACTAAACACAAAAAGATTTCCAGAACAAAAAGAACTTACAAAATCAGATTATGTGATTATTTGTGGTGACTTTGGAATGGTATGGAATAATTCTAAAGAGGAAATGTACTGGAGAAAATGGCTAGAAAAGAAAAATTTCACTACCCTATTCATAGATGGTAATCACGAAAATTATGAACTACTAAATGAATTTCCTGTCATTGAAAAGTTTGGTGGTAAAGTTCAAGAAATAGGAAAGAATATATTTCGCCTAATGAGGGGAGAAATATATACACTAGACAGTAAAACCTTCTTTTGCATGGGTGGTGCTGAGTCAACTGACAAGATCCATAGAGCAGAGCATATTTCTTGGTGGAAAGAAGAAATGCCAAATGCTAAAGAACTAGATAATGGTATTGGTAATCTAGATAAATATAATAATGAAGTTGATTATATCATAACTCATTCTGTACCATCTTCTTTACTTCATACATTCAATGCTGATTATACAAGTAATAATCTAACAGATTATTTTGATTATATAAAAGACAATGTTAAATACAAGCATTGGTTCTCTGGGCATTATCATCTAGATAAAGATATTTCAGAGAATATAACTCTAGTCTATAATAAAATAATTAAAATCTAAATTTCTGCTTTTAGGTGTAATAATTCATAGATTTTAATTCAAAATATGTAGTTAAAAACGGATAACTCGTTTTTAGCAGTAAATAATTAGTATGCTCTCAATGATATTGTTATTGGGAGCTTTTTATTTTTTTAAAAAAATATATTGCAATTCACAACATTTTTGTTATCGTTTGTGCTATAATTATATTAAAGAAAAAAAGGAGTTGTTTTATACGAAAAATAATAATACATATAATCAATTAATTAATGATATTGATAATTCTATTATGCAATTTAAAAATGACAATAATGATATAAAATTTAGTGTGACACTACTAGTTGGTATTTGGAATTATAATGATTCTAGAACTTGGGAATTATTTGTTAATGTAATTGCATATATTGAAAATGGAAGTAAACCATTTATCAAAATGCCAGTTATTATTGATGACAAGAAAATTAACGAATGTAAAGTTGACGATTATTTCTTTGATAATATTATTGAGCTTCAAAAAGAAGGCAAAAAGTTAAACAAATATTTGCAGAAACATTATAAAGATACATATTGTGTTGAGGCTCATAATCTCACTACAAAGATTAAAAAAAGCAATGTAAAGAATTTTTAAAAGAAGAAGAAGGTGAATACAATGGAAATTAATAGAATTAATGATAGAATGAGATGTAGCATTTGTAATAGATTATCTGATAATGTATATATTATAAATTTCGATAATAGACCAAGTAATATTTCAATGATTTTGTGTGAAGAATGTAAAAAAGCACTATCAGAAAAATTGGAAAAAGAAATTGCCAAAAAATAATAATAAATAGCTATAGGAAAAAAGGGCTTTGACAGAAAGAAAAATTCTGCAAAGTCCTTATTTTTTTCAAAAAATAAAATATTTATTGCAAAATGCAACATTTTTGTTATTATGTGTGCTACAATACAATTAGAGCTTGTAGAAATACAGGCTCTTTCATCATCACTTTTTGATGTATTTTGACTATTTACTTTTTTTATATATAAATCTAAAATATATTATAAACAATACCCTTTTTATTTTATGTTTGAAGATTATAAGGAAATAGTTAATCTTAATAAGAAAGGAGATTTAAATTTTAGCATCAATAAGTTGTGATTGTTAGTATATAAATTTATAAATGTTTTTAATTTTATAAGGAGAAAATTTATGACAGCAATGATAACAAAAAAAGAATTAATAGAATTAGGATTTGGTCCTTCTCAATCTTCGGACATCATTCGTAAAGCAAAACATTTGATGGTCAATAAAGGATACAATTATTATTCTAACAGAAAATTAGGTTGTGTCCCTATTGAAGCCATTGAAGAAATACTTGGAACAAAATTAAAATCGGAGGTTTAATTTTATGCCAAAAGTATCAAATGTTTATCAAGATAAAAAAAGTAAGAAGTGGTATTTTGTAGCCAATTTAGGTTATGACCATGAAGGCAAAAGAATTCGTCATTGGGAACGAGGTTTTGCTACTCAAAAAGATGCAAAAATTGCTTATAGTAAATATATGAATGATTTTTCTGATAGTGCTGTTAAAATGAATAGTACTATGAGTTATAAAGAATTTTTGTATTCGTATTTTTTACCAGATATGGAGAAAGATGTATGTGATAGTACTTATCGTGCACGACTTAGTTATATTAAAGTTCATTTTTGCTATTTTTTCAATGTAAAATTGAAAGATATAACTGCTCCTATGATCAAAAAATGGCAAAATTCTTTAAGTGAAAAATATTCTTCTGCATATGTAAATAAAATTTATACTACTTTTAGAATTTCTTTAGATCTTGCAGTTCAATTGAATTTGTTAAAAGAAAATGTAGCAAGAAAAGTTAAGAATGTAAAGGAAGTTAATAAAGAAGTTGATTTTTGGACCTTAGATGAATTTAAAAAAGTAATATCTTGCATTGATACAAGTAAATATTTAGGAAAATTTAGATTTTCAATAATATGGACTTTATTTATGACAGGTATTCGTAGAGGTGAAATACAGGCTTTAACTTGGGACGATATTGATTTTGATAATAAAACATTAATTGTTAATAAATCAATGGTTTATTATAATAAAGATGATTTTTATGTAAAAAAGCCAAAGACAAAAGCAGGAATTAGAATACTAGCTCTTGATGATAAGACTATTAATGTTTTACTGGATTGGAAAAAATCTCAATCTCAAAATGTTAAAACTAATTATGTTTTTTCATTTTCTGGTTTACCTTTCAGCAAGGAATTAATATCAGAATGGTTAGGAAAATATTCTAAACTTGCAAATGTGCACAGAATTAAAGCTCATGCTTTGAGGCATAGTCATGTAGCTTTATTAATGTCAATGGGAGAAAATATACTTGCAATAAAGGATAGATTAGGTCATAAAGATATAAAAACCACATTAGGAATCTATGGGCATTTATATCCTAATGTTAATAAAGAAATTGCTAACAAGTTAAATTTATTAGCATTAGAATCACTAAATTAGTTATTACCTATATTGGTTGCAAATTGGTTGCAACCAATATAGAAAAGTGCTTAAAATAGCAGTAAATAAGCACTTTTTTTAAAATACCAACTATCTAATCGTGGTAAAGTTATATAACCAAATGAATTAATATTGGCTTATTTACTGAGTTTTCAAAGGGTATTGTTGTATGTAAATAAGTATGAATTAATATGAATTGGTTGCAATTTGGTTGCACTTTAAGGCTATAAAAAAATAATATCTTGTACATAAAATGCAAGAAATGGTCTTTTCTCCTAGAACATTTCTTGCATTTTTTCTTTTTGTTTTTCTGTTTTATTTTATGCTATCGGAATTATACTTCCAATATCAATCATTGTGTTTTTAGTTAAGCTGAGCAATTCCATATTATGATTTTGTGTAAATGATTTTATATTTTCATATATAATTAATAAGCACAACATTTTATTTAATATTTTTTTCATCTTTACTCCTTATAATTTTCCAATAGGATTATTATTAATAGCATCTTGTAATTTTTTATCATTAACATGTGTATAAATCTGAGTAGTAGATAACTGATTATGACCTAAAATATCTTTTAGTGCTCTAATATCAGTGCCACTTTGATACATCATAGTTGCTGCTGTATGCCTCAATTTGTGGGGAGAATAGCCTTTACCAAACAATCCACACTCAGCCATAATATTAGATACAATATTTTCAATTTGTTTAGTAGAGGAAATCCTATTACCAGTCTTTTTAGATACAAATAGTGCATTTTTATCTACAGTGTGATTACTAGCAAATTTCTCTGCTATACAGTTCTTTATAGCTTCAATACAAGCTTCATTCAGATAAATAGTTCGTTCTTTAGAACCTTTACCCATAATTTTGATTGTAGTATCTTGTATATCACTAATATTAATAGATATAAGTTCTGATACTCTCATACCACAATTCATTAACAGAGTCACAATACAATAATCTCTAGCACAGCAATTATCTCTAGTATATGTAATAACTTTCTTACATTCGTCTAAAGTAAGGAAGATAGGGAGCTTATTATCTAGTTTAGCACTTTCAATATCTCTAGCAATATCGAATATATCATATTTCTTACTACAATAACTTGTAAATGACTTTATGGCTGATAGGTGATTGTTTCTTGTAGCTGGTTGATAACCATGTTGCTGTAAGTAATATAAATAATTTAGAACATCAAATTCTTCAAGAGATTTTATGTAATCTAAATTTACTGTTTCATAAATTTTCTTTGTGGCTTCTTCAGAAGATAAATCTTCATTATTATCTGTAACCATAAATCTGAAAAAGCTCAAGAGTTTATAAACATAATTTCTTAAAGTATTATTGGATTGATTTTTAATAACCATAATATAATTAAAATATTTTTTTAAAATCTCTGGGCATTCATTGATTTTATTATTAATATTTTTTTGGTCAGAACTTGTAAATCTAGCCATAACTCAGCAACTCCTTCCCTTTATTTCGTAAAATAGACATTATACGAAATAAGATTTATTTTTCTGAACTGTTCTGTACTTGTTCCCCTGTTGAGATTTTAGCCTTAATTTTTGGCACAAGTGTAATGACAACTTCGCCATCATTAGTTTCAATATTATCAGCTAAACTTGGTTTTGGTAATTTTTTACCTTCTGATTTTCTAGCATAGTAAGTTTGTGAAATTATATCATTAGCTTTGTCAATGCAATCTCCTAAGTTTTTTCCTTTGAACACCACATTTAAATCTGGAATTCTAAAATAATTATGTTTGTCTTCTTTATGTGTGTTCACTACAATAGGAAATGTTAGAGATTCAGTTAAAATTCGTTTAATGATATATGAAAACAAATCATATTCCCCACATTTAAATAATTTTTGATTATATGGGTTGTATAAATATATTTTATCAGATGAGTCAACTAAAATATAATTTTTGTCACTGTTAATTTCAAAAACAATATATTTTCTATGTAATTTGAAATTTTTATATAAATGGGTTGTGTCTTTTAGTGAGATACCGTTGAATTGTAAATTATTATATTGTAAATTACTATATTTCATTAAGTAAAGTTTCAGTTCATCACCAAATTTAATACCCAGCATTTTTTCTGCTTTTAAGATAGCAGGATAATCAATAAACTTAGAAAATTCAATGTTATATTCTGTTAGTTGTTTTTCAAAGAATTCTTCTGTCAAAATTATTTCTCTCCTTCCCCATTGGAATTATTATTTAGATTTTTCTTGCAAACGAATTCTAAATTTGCTTCGCCTTGTGGATTAATAAGAAGTGCTTTGTCCATAATGCAAAGGCTATCAGAATTAATTTCATCAGTACGAATGAGATTAAAAGATAAGTTTTCAAATTTTACTGCTTGTCCATTATCGAAAGCCAGTAAAAGAGAAACATCAACATTATATTCATCAATGGCAGTTGACTTAAAGCCTAACTTAATTATATTGCTTCCCTGTTTCATATTAGTATTATATATATTACAATTGGCAATAAGTTCGTTTAAATCTTCTAAATACTCTTGAGAAGAAATAGCTATGTAAATGCAAGAAATAGAAATCATAGAAGTAGGCATAAAAATTTCAATAAGATTTTTAGTATAAAATAAAATCATTAAGAGATTTAAAGCAATAAAAAGTAATACTTTAGCTACTTTTTCTTGTTTATTAATATTTCTATCAAGTTTTGAAATAATAGTGTTATAACACATTTCAATATTCTTTTCTTGAAATAATAATTTCATAGCACCCTCCTATTAATAAGAACATTTCGAATCTACAGTAGTAGAAATTTTAATATTTATTATACAAATTTTTTTGCAGGGTCGAGTACATCTACACCAGTAGAAATTTTTAATTTATATTATTACTGCAACATACATTACCTATCTACTTTACAATAGTAGAAATTTAAAGTGAACTACCCAGTGCCGTAAAGGTATTGGGCTTCTAAGAGCCTTATGGCTCTGTTTAAGAAGTTTGGTATTTAAGTTTCCACCTAAGTGCTTAGGCAACCCTTATTCTTATAGGCACGTCCACTTTGCCTTTATGGTATAGAGCTTTTAAGCTCACAACCTTACTTTTCTTTAAAATGTTTAATGCTCCATTTACATCGGCATTAAGTATTGTCCCATTTGAAGTTTTGTACAAACCTCTAAATATTCTTTTTCCACTAAATTTATAGTTAGTTGTATTTGTTTTACTATATACAGGAATATTATCTAGAAAAAATAGAAAAAGTACATGTTCTGTTTATCCCACTCCATAAAGGAATGGGGTCGTATAGGACCAATCTTATAAAAAAATAAAAAAACTATAACAAGTTATTTATATTTTTATCTTTTACAATATTATTATAGCACATTTAATATTAGTTTTGTTGTGATTTGCAAGTGATTTTTCGGACAATCTAAATTATCTTAGAAGAAAAAAAGACTTTTAGCAAGAGAGTATTTTCCTTACTAAAAGTCTTTACTATTATATATTATTGAATGAAGTTAAACCATTCGTCTTTACTAATAGAAGTCTTAATATCCTTAACATCAGTAGCATTAGTAATTCTCTGAATAAGCATTAGACCTTTACGAGCAATGTTATAAGAGCCATTAGAGTCAATATCCTTTGGCAGTTCAGATACATTTCCATTGCCACAATTATAATCTTTACTGCAATAGAATGAGCCATTGCTGTCCTTAACAGGAGAAATAATATAATCTTCTTTGCTATTACTATTTCTAATCTGTAAAATTAATTTAAAGGTTTCCATAAAACCTTTTAAGATTGTTTTATCTGATATGTTAAGTAATTGGTCCTTAATATTTCCAGTTAAATAGTCAATACCAGAATTATTAAAGATGTTTTTTAACTCAGCAGTTACAGAAACAGTTTTATATTCCTGCTTATTGTTCTTATCTTTATTTCTAAAGAACTTAATTCTATTGCCATAAGAACAAACTGTCCATTTAGACTTAAAATTAAGTTTCTTATTTAAGAACTTTTCATAATCAATGTCAAATTCAAAATAATCTTCAATTTGATTGTATCTAATGCTGTCGAACTTATCAATGAAACTATGAGCTTTATTAATATTTTCGTATGCTACATACAGCATATTTGCAAAGCCAGTAACAGGGTCAACATTAGTAATGTAATTAGGATTTACATAGAAAATAAAGCCAGATTGATTACCGATTTTTTCAAAGCTTTCAAATTTGTTAGTAAGCTGATAAGCATTATATAGTCCACCATAATCCTTAAAGGAAATGCTTTTATTAACATAGTAGTTAAGCTTATTAATTAGCATAGTTTCAAACTTTTGATAAACTTGCTTCTCAATTTTTGCTCTACTATTTTTGAAAGAACTATTAAGTTTTTCCATAACAATAATAGCGTCATATTCAGTTACAAGATTACAAATTTTATGAACAACTTGGCTAATATAACCTTCCTTTAAGTTTTTAATAGCTTCAATAGTATTCCAATTTTCTCTTGCTATCTTTCTATCCTTTTCCTTATTATCTAATTTATTTCTATAATCAGTATAATAAGTAGAACCCTTGTAATTTGAAGAAATAGCATTGAAATTTTCTTGTCTAAGGATTTTTCCCTTACTGTTAATTATAGTAACATAAATAAGGTTTCTTTCTCCCCTATTAATGCCTATAATGTTTGTTTTGCCACTCTTTTTAAGTAGTTCTCTAACATCATAGTTAATGTTATTAAAATCTGGGCATTGGCAGTTTAATGCAATTGAAAAATGTAGAGAGAACTGAGGCTTAGTAAATCTCTTGTTTTTAACAACCTCATAAGGAAGGATACTATAGCAGTCTTTTCTTTCTTCTTCAGACAAGTTATATTTGCCACCCTTTTGAATAACAAAGTCTTCTTTACTTCTTTTAATAATCTCTTGATTAGCAGGGTGAATAACTCTATCAGCCATTTTAATACTAGCAGGTCTATAGAACATTTCTGCTCCACCTTGTAGTTTATAGATAACATCAGCTAGATTATCCTTATCAAATAAAGCTTTAAAGTACATAGTATGTAGGTTAGGCTTACCTTTACTACTATTAGAAAAGTCCTTATTATAAATTTCAAATAAATATAATTTACCTTCAGATACTAAGTCAAACAATTGCTTCTTTGAAATTTCAGTATAACTAATTTGATAAGCTTGTCTATTAATATCAGCAATGAATTCAGCAAAGTTTTTGTATTCGCTATATGGCTTAAAAACAAAACTGAATTGTGAATAATATTCCTTTGTTCTTTCAGCATAGTATTCAATAAAGGTTGTTAAATCTGCTTTATTGAATGTATCACTAGTAGTTTTAAAACTACCCTTTTTTCTAATTGCATTAATGTTGGCTGGAAGATATTTGTTTTTTAGTTCCTCTAGAACAGTATTAATACCATCAGCATTTTTTCTACCATTCTTTTTAACAGTTTCGCCATCAATAATCATCAGATTTTGAACTTGCTTACCAGGAGTAGGAATTTGATTATAATTTATTTTTAAGAAAGTATCATTATTGTCAGTAGGTGTATTATAAGCCTTCTTAAACTCTTTTTTTGTAATTTTGTCCATTACACCTAGATAGTATAATCCATCCTTAGTAAAGAGCTGAGCTGAATAGTTAGTTTCACTACTTTGTTGCCAACCACCTAAAAAAGTAGAATTATCAAATGATAGTTTAATTTTTTCTAGTGAATATGGCTTTGCAGTAATGTAATTTCTAACCTTATCATATAGCTTATTGATGGCTTTTAGCTGATTAAACCAATTCAAATATTCTCCATAAAAGATTTGGTCCTTGCTATTTTCCTTACCTGTTCCGAACAAAGACTTTAATAAGTGCTGAACTTCTTTGATGCTGTCTAAGAATGATTTAATTTTAGCAATAGCAATATTATCAGTTTTAAGTCCCTTATTAGTAATTACATAGTTTGTTAAAGTGCTTTTAACCACATTATACCTATCTTTTACAGCAGTAGTTAGTTTAATAAATTCTTTAATGTAATAAGAAGTTATATTTTTCTTATTTATATCTTCATTATTTGAAGTTGAAATAAGATTTTGAAGTTCAAAAATAGAAAAGCTCTTATTCTTTTGATAAGCTTTCTTTCTCTTATCTTCATATTTTTCAATATTCTTAGCTTTTTCTGGGTGATTGTTTTTGTCATATTCATCGTTCCAAAGATTTTGAATAGTGGACCAATTACCTAGTAAGCCATTAGATAGATTTGTAATATTCTTATCATTCTTAATAAAAATGCCTTTAAGATTATACATACCTCTATCCATGTTCATAATAATATCTTTGAATTTATCAATAATATCTACATAAGAATAAATATTGAGTGTTTGATCTGTTGTGTTATAAAAATCATATACTGCCTTGAGTAATTCTTCATCACTTGTGAATTCGGCAGGAATAAAAGAGATAGAATCAGTAATGCTACCAATTTGCTTGTATAACTGCTTCATTAAAGGTAGCTTATCTTCCCTACTTGCCTTTTGGTTGTATAGATTAATGTATTCATTAAGTCCCTTAACTTTTTCTCCAGAAGGCTTTGAATATCCACCAATGACATTATTGTATGTTTCAATACCAGATTGAGATAATACAAAATTAAAGTAATCAACTGTAAACATATCTTCAATTTTTGTATCGTAGATGCCTTTGAAATTGTTTTGAAGTTCTACTAGATTTCCTTTATCTAGGTTATTCTTTACAATTTTAAAAATGTTAACATTATCTAAGAATTTAGGTAGATTATCATTAATGCTTCTTGATGGAATAGTTAATGCTTTATCTTCTGAACTATACATGTTTTTCTTTACTGCAATAAAATTAGTGAAATATGAAGTAAATGAAGATAGTTCATTGATGTCATCAAGTTTTGCAGTATCAGTGATAGATTCTGGAAGTGTCTTAGAAATAAATTCCTTTGGCTTATTCAACAGTTTCTCAACACTAGAAATTTGTTTTGCAATTTCTTTTCTTAGTGTTTCTTCCATTTTAGCCATTTTATCAAAATTTCTTTCTTCAGAAAAATATTCATTAGAATATTCTTTTAAACAAGACAAAGAAATTGGCTTTGATAATGCTTCGTCATTTTTAATGGCTAAAAATTCATTAATATAGCCTTTAACATTCTTTGATTTTTTATTCAAATTTGTTTCAATTTGAAGTCTGTTTCTTAGATCAAAGTTTTTAAGTGTGTCGCCCATAGGCTTTAAAGCAAATTTTAATGACTTTTGTAGATTGTACTGCTTTGTAAAATAGTCAATCTTTTTGTTAATGCTTTTTCCATTATATAACATATGAAAACTCCTTTTTTTAAAAACAAGTTTATTTCTTACAATGTTATTATAGCACACCTTTTATCAGAAGTGTTGTGATTTGCAACTATTTTTTTATTTTTTTATAAATAAAAAAGCACCCTCAAATTGAGAGTGCATGATGAGTATATTATATATTATTATTAATTGATATATTTTTTCACTAATTGTATTCTTACATGATAAAGTTTTATTTTCTGCATTGAGAACTAATGTTAGAGAAAAAAAGCATAGTAGCTATTATTGCTATACCTAAACAAAAATGTGGAATATATGTAAACAAACGATAATATGCCCACCTATAATGATAATATAATATTATATTTTCTAACAAAATACTTAAAAAACAAAAATCATAAATTATCTCCTTATCTTAAAAATTGTGAAGTGTTAGTATTATTTACTTTAGTCATTCTATTTTTTTCCTTTAAATAATTTAGTGTGTTACTACAATCAATCTTCATTATTTTTTTCTCCTTTAATTAATTCATCTAGGCTTACCTCAAGAACTTCTGACATTTTCTCTAATGTTTTCATAGATGGTTCTCTATAGCCATTTTCATAGCAAGATAAAGTGCTTCTATTAATATTAATTTTATTTGCTAATTGTCCTTGATTTAGTCCTTTTGCTTTTCTAAAATATTTTAAATTATTTGCAAATGACATTATTTTAAATTATCTCCTTTTTGTTTCTTCTTCTAAAATCTTTTCTCCTATGAATTGTGGATCATATAATTCATTTAATGCTTTATTTTTTGATATAACATTTTCTCTTATGAATGCCTCAGTTCTTTTTAGTTCAACAACTGGTTTTTCATCGTAATCCCATAATATCAAAGCAAAACCATCTAATTTTTTGTATATCTGATTTTTAAATGTATTGCCAAATATTAAGTGTCCTTTACTGTTGAAATAATAATCTGGAATATTTACAAGATTTCTTTTCCATAAATTATTTAATAGAGTTTTAATTTCTCTTATTGTTCCAACAAAGGCACAATGTCCTTCATCATAAAAGCTAATATACTTTTTCATAAAAAACCTAGCTGTGGAAACCCACTACTTTAGTGGTGGGTTGTTGACTATGGCTTCACCTATTCTGTTGTAATAGTTACATTAATATCCCAATTAAGTTTCTGACATATTTTGCAGAGGGTTACGATATTAAAGTTATATCCCCCACTTTCCCATTTAGTCACAGTTTGTTTTGAAGTCTCCATGAATTTTGCAAATTCTTCTTGAGTCATATTTCTCTTAATTCTTTCGTTTGCAATTTTTGCTGAAATATCTGAGATAATAGTAGAAGTTTTTAATTCTGCATTGTCCATATTTTTAGAAAGAGTTTCAAATACTTGACTAACTGGATTGTATTTTGATTTAGTAGAATTATTAGTTACTTTCTTATTCAATTTCTTATATACTGCAATGGTATTTCTCAAAGGATCGGAAATTGTAGTACTACAATTAGGACAAGTTAATGTATCTGGAATACTAAATATAGAATTGAAAACTTTTCCTGTCTTTTTTCCACAATGAGGGCATACAACTTCTGTAGTATGAGCAATGTAGTTTACTTCTGCCACTTTTTCTAAATATTTATATGCCAACATTGTGCTAATTCCAAATTTTATACTGATTTGGTCAGTATAAATTATTGAATTTTCTTCGTAATTATTTTCTATGTAATTTAAAATTTCTTTAAATTGTTTTGAATTTGTTTTGTTCATAATTTTTCAAACCTCTTTCTTGCAAATATTTAATTACTTTTTCTCCATCATGATATTCCAAAATTTCTTTTAATGAAATTTCAGCTTTTCTATATTGACAAACCATAGTCATAGATAATTCTTCTTTATTTTCTTTAATAATTTTTCCAAAAAATTTATCAGAAGGATAGTAGATAAGCGTTCTACCTTTTCTATGATGATGAACTTTAATATCATGAGCATACAAAAACTTTTTAGGTACAGCAGTTTCTAAATTTTCCCATGATATTTTAATTTCTTCGCTTTTTGGAGGCTTTTCTAGAAGAACTAATAAATTATCTAATCCATAACTATAGTTATATTTCAAAGAGTTTTTAAGCACTTCTTTACCATTAATTAATAATTTTACACTTCTATAATAGAAATTTAGCATTTGTCTTTCCCCTATTTATGATTCTTTCGATGATGGATATGTTTACAAACATATTTTGCAAGGCTTTGTTTGCTTTGATTTAACTTAAGTTAGTTTTTCTCCTATCTAAGTCCGCATCTACAACAGTAGAAATTTTTAATTGTTATTATACTGTCTTAATTGCAATCAGTGTTATGTATCTACAACAGTAGAAATTTATAGTATTTATTATACTTTCAACAAATATAAAGGCAATTACAATCTACAATAGTAGAAATTTATAGTATTTATTATATGATAAGTGCTAAAAAAGAACAGTATCAAATCTACAATAGTAGAAATTTAAATGAGAATGTGAAAAGTTATAATGGATTGTGCAAACTTTTTTGCAGAATTTTTGTAACTCTCAAAAATCAGAAATTAGTATGAACAATAGCTTGTTTCCTCATTAATAGTAACTCTACTGTATCTCAAAACGTATTTTTCCAGTCATGAATTGAGGAAAGATTTATATACAAAAAGACTATTTTCTTATTTCTTAAATTGTAAATTGTAAAGAAGTATTATGTGTTTAAAGAAATTATTCGCAAAAGCCTTTTACATTATTCCTTTGAAAAATATTTTAATTCAGAGTTAAACCGTGATAATATATATTTAAACAATGTTTTATTCGTAATCGTCAGTTTGTTGTCTTCCGTCTGGTAAATATATACTCTATCAAAACTATCAACCAATGCATAATCACCTTCGCCACAGTTCTCAAATGCAATATAATCATTGGTAATCGAATAATAGTTATGCAAATAAATAGTTTGTTTAACTATATCAGAAGACAATCCCTGTTTTTCATTGGCTCCGTAAAACTCAATTGACTCAAACCCAAGATAGCCGTATTCTAGCAAATACTGCTTAAGTTGATCTCCAATCTTTACTCCAATAGTGTTTTCTATTTGGTTAACTAAACCTTTACTAGGTAAATATGCTGCGAAATCCACATCGTGTTTACATACAAAATCAAAAATATCCATATTTATGCCTCCGTACTTCTTTGTTTCCAGTGCTCTTTTCGATCTATTTGATACTGGTTTTTGAGTTCCTCATTATTTCTCCAGCTATTAGCCGTTTGTGGATGTAATATCTTGTGGTTCCCATCTCATTTTCGATTAAAAATCGTCTACATAGATAATCTATAGCATCATTATTATCTAAAGCTAATGAAGGATTTGATGCTTTAAGTCGCTGTATTCTATCATCAGAAAACTCGTTCATAAAATTTCCCGAATCAGCTTTTCCTATTACGAATTTTTACTTTTCTTTCATAATAATATTATAGCACATACAGTATCAAGATTGTTGTGATTTGCAACATTTTTTTCAAAAAAATAGTAAAAAAAATAAAGCCCTTATAAAAAGGACTTTTAGCTTAATGATTTTAATTGTGTTTTTATACTTATTCACCATTTAACAATTTATATCTACAAATTTATATCTACAGCAGTAGAAATTTATAGTATTCATTATACAGTTTGTTTAAATACTGATCTAAAATAATCATGATCTACAATAGTAGAAATTTATAATTGCTATTATACTTAGAAATTCCTGTTGAGTCATACTGTGATCTACAATAGTAGAAATTTATAGTATTTATTATACTGCATACTGGAACTAAAATATTCTGAATCTACAACAGTAGAAATTTTTACTTATTATTATACACTTGATACTATAGGCAATAACTCGTAGATCTACAATAGTAGAAATTTATAGTATTTATTATACCTAACAAGCAAGTTAGCAATTGGCGAATATCTACAATAGTAGAAATTTTTAATTGTTACTATACCCTTACATTGGTATAACTTACAAATGGTTGTGTAGTTTAATTATATTTCTTATATAATAAAAACAAAAACATTATGTATAACAACAATAAAATGTATTAATAGGGAAATTAAGACCGAGGTATGCAAACTTTTTTAGCATGGTCTTATCTTTTTTCTAGTATTATTAGTATAGCATCATTCACAAGAAAAATCAAGGTAAAAAGCAAAGGCACTTCTCAGAATTTCTAAGAAATGCCTTTGTCTTTTGTATCATTTGTGCGAAAAAAGAAAAGTCAAAATTCTTTAGCAATTCTGACTTTCTCAAGTGAACATCCTTGAACATTCACCCTGTTTATATTATTATACAGTATTTTTTGTATTTTTTCAAGGGTTATATCTTATTTAATTGGATTTCCTGCAATTCTTCTAGCTCTTACATAATACTTTTGTGTATTGCTTGAGCCGACACAAGTGAATAGGTTAATCGCATTACCTTTCTTTCTATAGTATCCAACTCTTACTTTTTTCTTTAACGACTTAAAACCATTAAAAATTCTTCCATTTATTGTATTTTTTTCTACTGCATAAGCTTTAGTTACTGTTGTTATTTCATATTCGTAATTAGCACCATAATTCATTTCAATGATAATACGATCATGTTTTTTTGCATTCTTTAAATTTTTAAGTGCATTGTAATTATGACCACAAATATATATTTCATAACCTTGTCCAAAAGCTTTTCCATCATAATTCCATAGTATAATAGAATGACTGTTTACACCTATGTTTTTTACATAGTTATGGTTTTTATCTTCTACATTATTATGAGAATATATAGGATAATGTTTTAAGCCAATACTTTTGCAAGTAATATAAGCTATCTTTTTATCATTTTCCAATAAATTATTCATTTTCTTTCTATTTATATGTTTATTTGAAAAATCTATTTTCTTTTTCTTAGATTTTTTTGTGGATAATTTATTGATTGTTATTTTTGAATTGCTATTAGGATTATTTAGATTAGTAATAGGATTAATTCTATTAACACTTGAATTGTTTACTGATTTAGAATTGTTAATACAATTAGTCTTATTACTACTATCTTTCCTATATGTGCTTCTTACTACCATTGGACTAGTCTTTACTTTTAGTACTTTTTTATTAGAATTGTTTTGTTTGTTAGCACGAGGTAATGTTGCTGTAGTATATCCTGTTCTTTTTACTTCTGCTGTACTGGATACCGTACTGGGCACTGTACTGGATACTGAAGTTACTGTTTTGATTGAGGTGTTATCCTCTTTTTTAGCTTTATTTACTTGATAGCAACTTACTGCATACAATGTTCCTAGCACAGCTATTAATATTAATATAATTATTGACAACTTGCCTATATTCAGTTTTTCTTTCTTTTTAACTAAATTTTCGTTATATTCTGTTTTATCTTGATTATTTTTAATTTCTTCAGAATTATTAAAATTATTTTTTTCTTCCATATTTTTCTCCTTTTATGTAAAATTATTATTTTAGTTTTTTCAGCACATTGCACATATATTATTAAAGTTTTTGTGCAACATTACTTTACAAGTAATTATATTCTGTTTTATCTTGATTATTTTTAATTTCTTCAGAATTATTTAAATTATTTTTTTCTTCCATATTCTTCTCCTTCTTTATTTGCAAAATTACTGTTTATTTTTTTAGCATATTGTACATATATCATTTGAATTATTTGTGCAACATTACTTTACAAGTAATTCACAACATTATTGTTTTGTGGATGATGTCTTTTTACTATAACATAGAAATAGACTCCCAATTGTGAGAGTCTATTTTACATAGATTTTTAGTGAACTACTCGGATACAAGTAACCGAGAATTCCCGTACCAATACTTAAATACTAAGTTTTCTTATATACTAATTTGCTGATTATTTTATAATTTTAATTTTTCCAATCAAAGGTAATTCTTTGACTTTTCCAGTTGCAGCATTGACAATTCCGATAATTTCAAATATGAGAATTGCAATAGATGCAAAAATGGCTAATATTGGACCGATTTTTGGAATGCAGTTTACTACTGCTGATAAAATTACATTTGATACAAGTAAAACAAGTCCTTGATTTAAGTGAAATTTTGAAAACTTATTCTTTCTACCTGCAAATAATGGAATAAGCATTAAGCATCCTAAATAAGAAAGAATTGCCATTACTTTACCATCTGAAATTTCTTCTGGGCTAATTTCTTTAGCTTTTTCGTCTTGATTAAACTGTTCTGAACCAATTGGATCTGCTGGGTTGGGTATTGTTGAGCTATTAGCACTTGCATATGAATTTTGCTGTTCTGATTCTTGTGTTGCTCCACAATATGGGCAAACCATATTTTCTCCAATATCATTTCCGCAACGTTTACATACCATTTTTATTTCTCCTTTTTATATTTATAATTTTGTTTAGCAGTTTATTTTTCTGTCTTTTCCATTTTGAAATTTCTGAGAAAAGACAAAAGAAAAAATGCTAATAACTTATTTGTTTTAAAATAGGTCATTAGCATTTGATAATTATATAGAAATATTTATACTATCTGATAGTTAGATACTTTTTATTTAATATAATATATTCGATTGAACTTTTAACACATATGTATTATAGCATATCAATATAGATAAAATCAAGTATTTTGAACTATTTTGTCATTTTAGCGTTGAGGTAGGAAGTAATTTCTCTCGTGTAGATTAGCACATATTGTTTCTCCTTGATCACAAAGTGCATGAAGTATTACCATATTGGTTTTTATATATGTTGGAGCAGTTTTATAATTATAGGCAGAACATTTGTGTTCTTATTTGAACATATTTTTATAAAAATAAAGCATACTCAAACTGAGTATGCTTTATAAGATTGGTCCTGTAAAACCCCATACCTTTACGGTGTGGGGTAGTTCACCAGATAGATTATAAGACAATTCACTTTACATATATAGGCGTTGTTCCTTTATCCGGAATATAGTAATAGTAATACAACCTATTTGTACTAATAGTTTTAGATATATTATATTTAGAACTATATTTATTCTTGAATGAAATAGTTACATTTTTATTTTGACTACATGATAATTTAAAACACTTATTTTTTGATATGTATGTTCTATTTCTTGAAGTCCCAACATAATAAGTATTCTTTTGCACAGAGGATACTACTTTAAATTTTGCATATCCACCATGATTTTTGTATTTCATATCAACTACTATTAATTTAATTGTTGGCTTTTTAGTTTTCGCACTCGCACTTGTAGTTCCTACTACTGCAATAGATAAGCACATCACTACTGCCATTACTAACGATACTATCTTTTTCATTGCTTTATCTCCTTTTTGTTTTAGATAGTATAAGCTTCGTAATGCTTTATTTTTTGCAGAACTTCCAATAGCAAATTAATTATTTTTTTAAAATGCAAAAAGCCAATAACTTATTGTTCCTTTAACAGAATAATAGGTCACTGGCTTATATTTTTATGTCTTTAAATAATTTAAAAATTTAAAAATATTTTTTACTTTTAACACATCTTTATTTTAGCATTATAACTTAAACGAATCAAGTATTTCAGCATATTTCCTTGCCTTTTTTGTCGTACACTTTAATTCTATCTACAGTTGCTTCTTTCTTTTCTTCTCCTACTATGTATAGCTTTGTATTGTTACTAAGAATTTCTGCTAGAACTTTCACTTTTTCTATAATTTCTTCTTGAGTATCTGATTCTAGCAATAGTTCTTCCCTATTAGTTTCACTATTATATCCATAGCAAGAATATTTTTTCTTTATCAACATATATTTATCACCAACTAATTAAAATTTGTTTTAAGCAAAGATATATTGATCTCCATTCAGAGAATATTGAACTAAACCATAATACACCTGTTTTGTTAATACAACGAGTTAACAAACTCTTCGAAAGTACTATTTATGAATTCAATAGAAAGGCTTTCGTGATTAATAAAAACTATATGGTCATTATCTACATTAAAACATATCAAGTTACCAAAATTATCAATAGCAAATGGCACATACTTATCTGCAAGTTCATCTTTGCTCCATTCGTATAGCTTCCATACGGTTTCTCTATCGTTCTTATTAAAAGACAAAAAGGACTTCAATGCTCTTTCTTTGACTTTATCTGTATTAAAGCAACATAATTCAGGGCGTCCACCATTGTTTTCAATAACGCACTTTCTAAATTCCTCTGGAAAAACATACTTAACAAGGCACTCAAAATCATCAATATTTTTTATAGACTTTAAAGGCTTTACATATTTCCAATTCATTTTATTAGGTTTAATTGCTATAAAATCTTTTTCTACATTATTGTTAGCATAATTCCCATCTATCCACATATTAATGAATTCATCTAATAAAATAATTCTTATATCATTATAGTATGGGTCGTAAAATAAAAGTTTGATATATTCACTGCCTTTTTTATTATCAAAGGCATAGCATCCTACTAACACCATCCAATGTGAATAGTTTATTAAACTTTCTAACATTATAAAGTATCCTGAATTCATGTAATTTATAATTTGGCTAAAATCTACATTTAATTTGTCACAGCCGTAAATTGCCTTAACATCATTCAATATTCCTAATTTTTTGACATCTGAAGAAAAATAAGGTTTAGGTGATAATCTGTATTTTTTTATGATGTCATCTTCGCTTAACCATTTTTGTTGCGAATAAGACATAATTGTTCTTATACATGCAAATGCACATGTCCAATCTCTCTCTTGTTTATAAAAAAAAGGTGGACAATTGGATACAGAGATATTAATTTTAGCATTATTTTCAGAGAATAACTCATATTTTCGATAATTACTCAAATTTTACTCCTTTTAATAACTGATGGAAACTTATACATGTTTTCGTCCACATCATCATCATTATAAACCGTTCTTTCAAATCCATTGTTTAATAGATAAGTTAATGTATTTTCACTTTCAATGTATGGAAATATGATATTACAATGAAAAGTATTTATAATGATATTTATAGTGTCTTCTTCCATACAATTTGGTGCATCATAGCACCAAATTACTACAGTATCATTATTTAGTTCTTGAATTAAAATACCATCTCGTGATATGTTGTTTTTAAATAAAATATAATAATGATCATCCTCTTTATAAATTAGTGCATCATTGTCTTTTAATTTTTCTTTTATTTCTTCTATCTGTTTTTTTATCATTTTTTCTCCTATAAAAATAACGACTTTATAAATAACATATATCATTAAGATAATGATCGATGCTAAAAAATATGCAATTATGGGTTTTATTTTTTTCAGAAACATATATTATCTCTCCAAATGTTCCTAATGATGACAGTAATTGCTCCTTACCTATTATTTGTGCTGTCGCCCCAAATTTCTCTCCCCACTATCCTTGTCAGTCGTGATATTTTTGTTAGGCAAAGGTGCATTTTTAGTAGTAGATAGTCCAATAATTTCTTCAATGGTCCTAGGGGTATAATCCATATAGTCTAGCATACAGCCTACATTATACATATTCATAGGTTTCTTGTAATGAACAGATAGTTCTTCTTTTGCACCATCCATAACATCAGCATCGTAAGAATTATGAACATGTCCATGAAAATGATACCAACCTCTATAGTTGTTTTTAAAGCAAGGTATAGGATAATGACATAGTATTAATCCAGCATTAATCCCTGTCATCTTTCGTGTCTTCCCATTAATTCTAATATTGGGTATTTCTATGTAGTCTCTGATTTCTACAAAAAGTTTTCTAAATTCTCGTTCGTTGCAATATACATCGTGGTTGCCTTTTACTAAATGCAATTTACCATTAAGTTTTTTAATTACTCGAATAGTGCCCTTTAAATCGTACCACGAAATATCTCCTAGTATGTAAACATCATCATTATTTGTTACTCGGTTATTCCAATTTTCTATGATAGTTCTTTCCATATCATCAATATTGAAGAATGGTCTTTTATCAAATTTAATAACATTTTTGTGACCAAAATGAAGGTCAGATATGTAATATTTCATCATTTTTTCTCCTTTTTTTATCTTAATTAACTTGTCCAGCTATTCCCAAAAATACTAAAGTCAATATAAATGAGAGCAGTGCTATAAGTCCAATAATAATGCAAATTTTTCTCTGCACTGTAGAATATATTGGAAGTATTAAAAACAAAATAAAACAAATGATTGTAATAATTCCCAATCCTACTGATAAAATCAAATTAATATTCAATTATTTTTCTCCTTTTTTCTTTTGTTATATATACACATATATTTTTATTGGCAAAGGTTCTAAGTATTTTTCCATTACTGGCTTCACATCGTGCCAACTTAGTCCTCCATTTCCACAACCAAGTTTAGGAAATGCAATAGATTTGATATTAAGTCTTTCATAATTTTCAACAAATTTTTGAAGTCCTGCTTCAATCCAATGAAGTTCCGAAAGATTAAGCCAATGTTTTTTTGTTGGAAACAATAGTATTTCCTTGTTTGAAGTATCTGTTGATTTCCAAAGATACAGTTTACCAACATCTAAGAGTTTTTTCTTGCATAATGTCTGATATTTTTGAAACATCTCTGGATATTGTTCTTTGAATTTCAAAGCTATACCTGCTCCCATTATTCCAACAGTGTTTACTGTATTTACAAGGACTTGTGCAGAACTTTTTAGCAAATCTCCTCTAACATATTCGATCATAATTTTTTCTCCTTGAATTTAGAATTAGCCCACCTCTAAAAAAAGAGATAGGCTTTTTGATTATTTATGAAATTTAGTTTGTATCAGATTCTTCTTTGAATTTTTCCATTGCTTCTTTTGTTGCGTTAGAAAGTTGTACACACATTTCTTCGCCAAGCACAGCTAGTTTTAAGCAAGTTGATTTAATTTCATTATTATTTTTTCCATATTTTTCTATGATTTCTTTTAGAAATGGAATAAGAATTTCTGTTTGTTTCATATGTAGATAACAAAGTTTAGCTAATGGAGTTTTTACATTTGGAATATTAAAGCCTTCATAGATCTTCTTCTTTCGTTCTTCTTCAAGCCTTTGATAATCCTCGTCAAATTCAGCAGTATCTTCACCTAATTTAGTAGTACCTTTCTCAATATGATACTTAATCATATCAATCATATTATCATATGAGTCATCTTCATTATTAAACTCCTCAATGATATTTCCATCACAATAAAATAATACTTCTATATACATATCTTCTTCTGAAATTGGCATAGTTTTGAAAGCAACATCAAGTGTGGCCTCAAAAGCTTTTAGAACATTTTCGTCCTTGCCTACTGATACATTAATTTCTCCAACTGGATATTGTACATTAGTATCATATACATTAATATCAAATGAATATTCGTGCTTATTTACTTCTTTATCTGTTTCTAAAGTATCTTCAGTATCTTCTTGTTTGCACTTGCATTCAGAATTTTCACAAGAATTATTACAGGAATTATCACATTTTTCCTTTTCTATTAGATTTCCATCAGATAAATTCTGGAGCTTATCAATGACTTTTTCATACTGATTATTGTTTATTTCCATTGTTTCTCCAAATAATATTTTACATTCTTTTTCAGTGAATGGACACTTATTACAATCATTATATGAATTGCAAATTCTATCTCTTTCGTTAATAAAATCCATTGTCTTTCTACAATCTGCCATAATTTTTCTCCTTGTTTTTAAAATATTTTCTTTTGTATATTTTGCTTATGCCCAATACTTCCCTAATTTTGAGTTGTATGGGATTTTTATAGTGAAATAGTATTGGTATATGTCTTCACTATTTCTTTTGATACAAGCTAAAATATCGAATGTTTGTTCGATATTATTTTTTTACTGAAAATATATATCTTTTCCTTTTCTTTTTGCTTGTATATATATTATAGCACAACTAATAACAAAAGTGTTGTATTTTGCAAGACTTTTTTTAAAAAATGTTATATTAGCTTTTAGGCTGGTAGATTATTCGTTTGGCTTTGTTAATTTTTTCTGCTACTTCTTTAACCTCAGTTTCTGCTAAATCCTTAATGCTGTATGTGAATATGTCCCTTTAGTCGTATTTCTTCATTCTTACTAGAGGGGCTTTATTTTATGATTTTATGTGTATTTATTTTACAATATTGGTAAATTATCTGGAAAAGTGATACACATGTGTATCACAAAACGATATTGAGTATCAAAAAGTGATACACATGTGTATCACTTTTCTCGTTTTCTTACCATCTTTGTTTATTTTTCTTCACATTTTTAGCGTAAAATTAGCCACCTACTTTTTTAGAGTAGATGGCTTGTATTATAATATTATGTTATTTTGAAAAGTAAATATTGCCTATTTTATATGCTGGTTTACCGAGAGAAAAGTATCCACCGACTGTATAGTACTTAATATCTTTTATTAAATATTTACTTGGATTTTGTTTAACTAAATTAATTGTAGTATTCCAATTATTAGTTACTTTAAATTTATTGATTTTATTAAAAAAGTCTTGTGAATATACAGATTTTACATATGATTTAAAGCTTTCGCCTTTGTTTAAATAATTATAACTGTTAATTACACAGGAAATAATACTTCTTTTCAATTTATCGTTTTTGCTATCTTGAATTTCAGCATATCCGATTTTTGCTAGTAGTTCATCGTCTTTTTTAGAATAAGTAAATATTTGTTCACAACTTATTTTTGCTTTCTTTAATTCTTCATTTTTTGTTGCAATTTTTACTTTATTCCATTGTGATTTTGTTCCTCTATATACAACATTTTTTAATTTTGAACATTTTAAAAATGCTGATGTTCCAATAGATTTAACTGAAGAAGGTATTGTGATTTTTTCTAATCCTTTGCAAGAAAAAAATGTTCCGTCCTTGATTTCACTAACAGTATTAGGAATTGTTATGTTTACTAAGTTTACACAATTCATAAAGGCATATTTGCCTATATTTTTTACTGAATTAGGAATAACAGCTTTCTTAAGTTTTGAACTTGCAAATGCTCCATTACCAATTAAAGTAACTGATTTTGGGATAGTAAAGGAAGATTCTTTTTTTCCACTTGCATATCTAATTAATTTTGTCTTATTTTTGTTATAAAGGTTATCACTTAAAGAACAAAAATATTTATTATTTTTACTCACATTAATGCTAGTTAACTTGTTGTTATTTATACTACTTGTAATTTTACTTACTGTACTTGGAATATACAACTTTTTGCAGTTGAAATATTGCTCTAAGAAATTACCATCAATATCTGTTATGCCTTCTGAAATTTGTATTGACTTTACTAAATCTGCTTCAAGGTCTATATCATAAAGTCCATTTTTGTCTTGCAATTTCTTCATAGAACCTTTTCCAGAAATAATTAGTAATCCTGTCTTTTTGTTTAGCATTGTTTTAACTGTTGATTTTTTTGTATTATTTGTTGGGACTGTTATTACAGATTTAGTATTGTTTAAAGATTTAGCAGAAACTGAAGTTACAGCAGTAATAGTAGAGGTACTAGCTAACATTGTAGTAGCCAGAACACCACATAAAAGTTTTTTTAGTTTCATAGTTTTTATCTCCTTTTTGTTTTATATAGTATAGACTTTGTAGGATTTATTTTTTTACAGAACTTTCAATGACAAAATATTTTTAGTAAATAGAAAAGCCAATAACTTATTGTTCCTTTAATAGAATAATAGGTCACTGGCTTATATTTTTATATTTTAAATAATTTAACAATTCAAAAATACTTTTTACTTTTAACACATCTTTATTTTAACATTTTAATTAATATTTTGCAATAGAAATAACAAATTATTCACCCACAAACTTTACTGAATTTCTTTGCAATTTTTAGAATCATTGATTTTTCTTTTAGGTCTTCAATCCAATATGTATCTAACCAATCTTCTTCCCTGTATTTAGTAAGGGAGTTATATAGTTTAGATTTACTGAGAGCTTTGTCTTTTTCTACAATCTCATCACGACCTTCAGAATTAATTTCATAAGAATTAGAATTCAAGTCTCCATAGACAATACCAGCCAATCCTCCTACAAGAGAACCAATTGTATCTGTATCCACACCGAGATTAACAGCAGTCATAACAGCTTCAGAATAAGACTTAGTATTAGCAATACACCATAGTACACTCTCTAATGTATCTATTACATATCCTGTTGACTTCACTTCATCTCTAGTGCAGGTGAATATATTATAATGAAAAATATTATTAAATTCAGATATATGCATTTCAGCTTCAGTATCTAAAGAATAAGAATTATACACCTCAGCAATTTTTTCTTGCATAACATCAAGTAAATCTCCGAACTTAAAAGTTTTTGATAATTTTCTGTTAATGATTTCTAATGCTATTTCTACATATATTACACAGCAAATTTTAGATATGATATGACTATGAGTTATAGAAGAAACAGCATATACTAGCTTTTTTCTTTCTTCTATCGTATTGTATTCTTTTTTATTATACATATAGAATGCTAAAGGAATAATTCTCATTAGTGAACCATTGCCATTGTTTTTATAGTTGGAAGTAAAATTATTGTTATGAGGATAATGAACAATTGCTTTTTGAGTTGTTATACCAACATCAAAGAAGTTCTTATTTACAGCATATTTCCCTTTGAAAAACCATTCCTTAAATTCTTCAGCTATTTGAGGAACTATGTCTTTGCCTTTAGTTAGTCCTACTGCTGTTGCTAATGTCATACTAGTATCATCAGAAAATGTGCCTTTTTCTTGATCATGTGAGCCATGTCCTATCATTGTTTTGACTGGGTTGGCTTTTAGGTATTCTCTTGACTTGAATTCTACAGGGACACCTAATGCGTCCCCCATAGCTAAACCAAGAAAACTATTTTCTATTAATTTCTGAAGTTCTTTCTTTTTAATTTTTTCTTTCAAAAATATCATCTCCAATTATTATTTTTACTAAAGAACTTAAATAGATTTTCGCCAGAAATATTATTGCTTCTGTAATACATAGAAATTTTTGATGCACTAATAGAAGAACATTGGATTAGTTCTGAAGTGGTACAAGAACAACATTTTAGAATTACATTTATTAAAATGAGTCTGTCCTTTTTATCTATTTTGCACTTATATGGAACTTTTCTCATATGTAAAAAGCCTTTACTTAAGTCGTAGTAATATTTAACTGGTGGAATTATTAGTGTACCATATCTTTTGAATTTCTCATTAACTAATTTTACAATTGGTCCATTAGAATTGATGATAATGTCTTCATTAAAACATAATTTAGAATGTTTTAAGAATTCTAAGGCATCTATATGATAATCTGTATTAAATTTAGGATTTAAGTCATTAGTTATAGTTGCAAATTTGTTTTCGTTTGCAAACGGATCTATCCATAATCCTTCAGTTATTTCTTCTTCTATAAGATTATGTATAGGCTTAATGCTGAAAGTATTTTTGTTTGGCATTGCCCATACCCTATCTATTTGAATTGCTGTATCTAATTTATTGTTCATTTTGCTCCTTTAATTAAATCAATATGGAAGTGTTTGAAATACAACTTCACGATTAATATATTCGTGAAGCTTTCTAATGTTTTTAATATCTGCTTCTGGTGGTAAGTTGGTATTTCTTTTATCATAAATAAATCTTTTTTCTAATTTGCTTAGTAAATCTAAATAATTAGAATTGGGTTTGTTATTAACATCAAGGAGAGCACCATTTCTTATATTCATTAATAGCTCATTTTCTTTATTTCTATAAGTAATAATTTTTTCCTTTCTAAATTAAACCATGTTCTTCCATAAAGTTCTTACTATATTCATACTTCTCTGGAAGATACTCTTTAATATCATCTAATGTAAATCCTGTATCCAAAAGATTCATAAAGAAATCAAGTTCGTCCATTTGCGATTCACTTGCATCCTCAAATCGTGCTGATAATTCATTTCCCATATCTATGTCGTTTTTGCTTTCAATCCAAACTACATTAGATAATTCTTTATGATATGGATTGGCTAATGCTAAAGCAAATAACGCAGTACTTCCGTGAATATCATTTAATCTTACTTCTGCTTTTGGCATGTTTAAGTTTTCTAATTCTTTAATTAATTTTTCTACAGTCATAGTTTTCTCCTTTAAAATTTTGTTTTTTTGTATTCTATTTTTTCAATTATTGTGATACTCTTTTGTTCCACTTTTCTGCATATTCACCTATCTGACACTCCCACGACTAAAGTAGTGGGGTTTTCGCACATTTTTTGTAATTTCTTGACCATACTTATTGACATATACATTTTTGTGAAATTTCATATTTCCACCACAAAATGGGCAGGGCGTGAACTACTCGGCAGCAAGTTACCGAGCTTCTTGTTTCAACCACTACTGCTTTACTACATACCTTGAAAAGATATATAGGAAAGCCTTATGCAATGTCCACAAGCGTATAGGTTCGGATAGTCCCTATCCTACCATAAAAAAACTTGTGGTACTTTCATCTCGGATACAAGTAACCGAGAATTCCCGTACCAATACTTAATATTTAATTCCAAATTTATTTCTCCTTTCTTTTCCAAAACTACAAAAGTCATTTTCACTTACTATAAAATTATTAGATGTTCTACAGCAACACCTTTTATTTAATACATTGTAAAATTGATATACACAATCCTTACACCTTACAATATTTAATGTAGGTTGTTCTTTAATATTCTTCAAAAGTACAGCTTGTACATTCTCGTTCCATCCACCCTCGTCAGAATTAATTAAGATTTGACTAAGAGATAATAGATTATCTAGTTTTACATACTTACTCGTTGTTATTACTCCTCTTTTTTTGGAACTTCGCATAGGAAACATTCTTGTGTTTCACTATCAGCATTTTTAAGTGCTTCTACTAATACAAAGTTTCTACTTTCACAATCTTTGTTTTTGAATAACTCACCCATATTTTCTAGGCTGACATAGAATACTGGGTTTGATTTAATTTCTGAGGAAACATTACTGTCTGAAGGGTCTAAGGATACAAGGTTGTATCCATTTCTTTTGAGGATAGATTTTACCTGTTCCATATCATCGACAATATAATAATTGCCAGTTACTAGGTCCAAATATTTCTGAGCTGAGTGCATTACATTACCATTAATCTTCATGTTTTTATCTCCTTATCTTCTTTTCGGTGCAACTATATTTTCGTTAGTCTTTCTAAATGCTTCTTCAAATTCAGTTGCACCAATTTCTATTTCTGAAATTACATTTTTCCAATTATATTTTCCTTTTCCATACTCTTTTAGTTTAAATCTAAAATCGTCAGTATAGCCTACTGATACTGAAGCTGAATGCCTACCACTACGAACCAATTTTGATGGATGCCAAAACACATAGCCATTGTAATTTGAATTATGAGGCATTTTGAAAAGAACAGCTTTGTCTGTTTCTGTTTCAATTAAGTTAGTGTTAATATTAATATTTTTCCAGTTTGACATAATTTTCTCCTTTTTTATTTAAAAAAATTAATAAAATAAATCGTTAACTGCTTTATCTAATTTACTTATAGAAATAATATTTATATTTCCACAGTTTCCAAACAAAAATTTTTTATGATCTAAAAAGAACTGTAAACAATCAGAACTTACTTTTAAGGTTTCCAAACTTTTACAATCCCAAAATATATCATCTAATATTTTTGTATTATCAATGTAAAAGCTTGATATATCTAATTCTTTTAAGCTTTTGCATCTTCTAAACATACGTTCCATATACATAACATTTGCAGTATCAAATTCTGAAATATCTAATGTTTTTAAATTTATACATTCATAAAACATAGCTTCCATTTCAGTTACTTTGTTAGTGCTAAAGTTTGATAAGTTTAAATGTTTTAAATTGTAACATTTATTAAACATAAAGCTCATATCTTTAACATTACTAGTATTAAAATTTGATAGATTTAAATATGATAAATTATTACAATCAGCAAATATATAACTCATATCAGTGATGTTATGAGTGTCAAAGTTAGTTAGATCCAAACTAGTGCCTTTATAATTTTGAAACATACAATAGCAAGATGTATTGCCCTTTGGGTTAGCTACATTTACGCCGTTGCCTATGTAGTGCAAATAATCATTATTTACGGAATAACGAACTTCAAATTCATTATCATCATATTCAATTTTATTACCTTCTAAAATAGTTTTTACAAGTGACATATTAACTCCTTAAAAGCTGACTTTTCTTTAATTCCTTATAATATTATTATAGCACACTTTATATCAAATTTGTTGTGATTTGCAACAGTTTTTTTATTTTTATGTGTATTTATTTTACAATATTGGTAAATTATCTGGAAAAGTGATACACATGTGTATCACAAAACGATACTGAGTATCAAAAAGTGATACGCATGTGTATCACTTTTCTCGTTTTCTTGCCATCTTTGTTAATGTTTTTTCACATATTTGGGCAAAATTAAAGTCACTTACTTAGTCGTAAATTAGCATTACTTATATTTTTTAAAAAAAATAGCCACACATCTGATTTTTAGATGTGTGGCTTTAGTTATATACTATGTTTTTTAAGAAAGAATTTCTTTCACCTTCTCTTTCTGTTCCTTACTAGCTGTCCTATATTTTAGCACTAAGTTCTGTTCTTCATCATTTAGATTGTAAATAGGTTCATTAAAATTTTCCTTATTGTAAGCTTCCTTAATATCTTTTGGATTACTTTCTGAAGGTAGCAAGTCTTCATATGTGATATTAAATAGTTTTATGAGTTTTGCAAGAGTATCAATTGAAGGTTCTGTCTTGCCAACTTCGTAATATGTGTATGTTGTCCTATTAATATGTAATGAATCAGCTACCTGTTGTTGTGTTAGCAATGCTGCCTCTCTGTAAATTCTTAATAGTTTGCCAATTTTTTTGTTTGCCATAATTTTCTCCTTTTCTATACTATTTAAAATATTCAATTATATCACTTGCATTTGTTTCAATAATGCAAAAATATCCAATGCCTAATCTTGAATGTGGTTTTTCCTTTGCCATTTCTTTGATTTCTTCAATGCTTTTTCCACAAGTAGGATAAAAGTCTCGGAACTCTTTAATGAATGTCAATTCGCTTTTTGCCCAACCATATCTTATCTTTTCAGCATATTTGATTTGCTTTTCTGACACACCAGTAATTTGTGGTAGATTATTTTCTTTTTCAAAGTCATTAATTTTTTGTTCCTGTTTTTTCTTATAACATTCTGGGCAATCACCATATTTTTCTAAATACTCTACTTTCCTTTCTCTATTTGCTATTTTTCCGAATAAATCTATTCTTCCTTCGTGTCCACATGCATATTTAATATTATACTTTCCCATAATTTTCTCCTTTTGAAATTACTATGAATTATCTTAGTTACTTTTTTTCCATTCTTTTGGAATTGCAAGGGGTTCTTCTAGAAGTCCTCTGCTAGGTTGTTCAACTATAAGATTTTTTACAAAAATCACATCATTATAATCTTGTTTTTTCTCAAAACCTAATTCACTGTAAAATTCATTTAATGTTGGATTAGCAGAGATAGTATCTTGATTGCATTTATGAGAAATGTTTTTTGAATTAAATACCATATAGTTTTTTAGTAGGAGATTTATAAGTTCTACTCCTTGTTTTCTTCGTCCTTTCTCAGAACAATTATTATAATCTAATTCAATTTCATACTCCCCTTCTTTGCCACCTCGTTTTGAATGAAGTAAGTGATACAATTTCCCAGTTATCATGAATTTATCTTTAGGATCTGGTTGCAATAGATATGACTTTTGTAATTGCTCATAGGTATATCCTATCAATGAAAAATTAATGCAATATGTTGGAATTATGTTTTCTTGCATAATTACCAAGCATAAATCTTTTTCTGTTCTTCCATTATCTTCTGTTGGTTCTTCAAAAAATAGTGCTTTTTTTGTTCCACTAGTTAATAGTGCCATTGTATTTCTTACAAATGGTGTTACTTTGCCTGTTGGTATTAACATTGTTTTTTCTTCCTTTCAAAATTGTATTTTACACTAAGCCATGTTCTTCCATAAAGTTTTTACTGTATTCGTATTTGTCTGGAAGGCTTTCTTTGATGTCTTCTAGACTGAATCCTGCTTCAAGCAATTCTTCAAAGAAATCAAGTTCATCTGTTTGAAAGTCACTTGCTTTTCTAAATCTTTCTGATAGTTCCTTTGACTTGTTTGAAATTTGTAATTTTTTTGCTACCATAATTTTCTCCTTTCTTGAATAACAAAGTTTTTAATAAAACAAGTCTTTAACTGCTTTATCAAATCTGTTTATAGGGATGATAGTTACATTATTGCAATCATCAAACAAATATTCTTTGTAGTTTGAAACGAATTGGAACGAGTTTGAATTAACTTTTGCCTTCCCTAATTTTTCACAACCGTAAAAAATATTGCTTAATTTTGCTATACTCTCAATGCAAAAATTTGATATATCTATTTCCTTTAAATTCATACAATCAAGAAACATTTCATTTGCATATTTTACTTTTTCAGCTGTAAAATTAGATAAATCTAGTTCCTTTAAATTTTGGCAATTGTAAAACATTCTACCCATATCTATTACATTATGAGTATCAAAATTGGATAAATTTAATTGCTTTAAACTTTCACAATACATAAACATATCGTTCATATCGACAATATTTTTAGTGCTGAAATTAGATAGATCTAGCTGTTCTAAATTCTTACAAAAGCTAAACATTCCATTCATATTTACAACATTTTCAGTATTGAAATTTTCTACATTTAAGGTCTTTAAGTTTTTGCAAGAAAAAAACATACCATCCATATTTACTACCTTACTAGTATCAAATTTAGATAAATCTAAGCTATAACCTTCATAATCTGCAAACATACAATAGCAAGAAGTGTTGCCTTTGGGATTGATAACATTTTCACCATCTCCTATGTAGTATAAATAATCTTTTTTTACACGAGGACGATGACGAATTTTAAATTCAGTGTCATCATATTCAACTTCTTGACCATTTAAATTGTATTTTATTAGTGCCATTTTTTACTCCTTAAAAATCTATTTTTTTACTTATTTGGTGCCATAATGCTAATTATGAACTATATTCTTTCCACAATATACCTGTATTCGCTTCGTATTTAGCTTGTGAGAGATTTTTAGTTCTAGGACTATTCGTTTATTGTTTGTTATATTTCTTTTGATACAAGCTAAAATAGAGCAAGTTTAGATATACTATATTTTTTATTTTTTCTTACAAAATTATTATAGCACAATCCTTATCAAAATTGTTGTGTTTTGCAAGACTTTTTCCTAAAATGTGGTATAATAGATTTAGAAATATTTAGAACTTTTTCTAAAGAAGGTGATTGCAATGTTTTACTTATTATACTAGCTATTTGGCTGGTGGATTATTCGTTTGGTCTTTTTTTAATCTAATATTTAAAGGAGAAAAAATCTATGAAACTTAAAAAACTTTTATGTGGTGTTCTAGCTACCACTATTTTAGCTAGTGCTTCTACTATTACTGCTGTTACTTCAGTTTCTGCTAAGTCTTTAGATAATATGACTTCTATTGTTAGTTCTTCTGATAGTGATTCCGAAGTTAATACTTCCTCAGTAGAAGTAAATGGTAACATATATTCAATTTCCAATGACTATGCTACTATTGAATATAATATTTCCACTAAAACTACTACTGTTACTAGTAAAGGCAGTGGTAGTCGGTTATCAAGTAATGTTGCTGAAATGATTTATCCTTTAGCTAACAAATTCTTCAGTGATGGTTGCATTGATAAATATGTTGTCAATACAGTTAAGTTCACTGGCTTTGACACTATTTTTACACCTAATGTAATTTCTGTCTTTACTGAATATTGTCAAAACAAAAATACTTCTGTTAATGTCATTTTACCAAGTACATTAAAAACTATTGGTACTGCTAGTTTTTTAGATTGTTCTAGAATTCACAGCTTAACTATTCCTGCTTCAGTTTCCAGCATCCAAATGTATGCTTTTGATGGAATGAAAAATCTAACTAATATTTATGTCAATAAAAATAATAAAAATTATTCTTCAGTAAATGGCGTTCTTTACAACAAAAATGGGTCTGTTTTAGTTCAGTATCCTGTAAGTAGAAAAGATAAATCATTCACTGTTCCTTCTTCTACTAAGGGAATTGGTATGTGTAGTTTTGCAAATTGTTCTAGTATCGAAAATATTAATATTTATAATTGTACTAAAATTAATGCTGGTGCTTTTGGTTCTTGTAAAAATCTAAAATCTATTACTGCTTCTAAATCTCTAAAATATATTGGTGATTCTATTTTAGGTGATGACAAGAATTCTAATTGTGATAAGTTTTCTTATTTCAATTTTTATGGTACGAAATCTCAATGGAATAAAATTGAAGTGGATTCAGATAGTAAAGATTATTTGAAGAAATATAAAGTGAAATTTTACACTCCAATAAACATTCGTACTTCGTTACAAAATTCTATTTCTTCTTATGTGCCTACTTACACTGCTAAAAATAATTCTTTCTTTACTAAAATTACTCCTAAATCTGGATATTTACTGGATAAAATTGTTGTTTCTATGAATGGCAAAAATATTCCTGTTTCTCATAACAATAATTATTGTAATGTTAATATTTCTAAAGTTACTGGCCCTATTTCTATTACTGCTGTTTCTAAAAAGCCTCAATCTATTTCTGTTAATTCTTTTACTAAGAATATTAAAAGCAAACCCTTTTTTCTCAATGCTAAAGCAAAAACTAAATTGTCTTATACCTCAAGTAACAAAAAAGTTGCAACAGTTGATAGTAAAGGCAAAGTCACTATTAAAGGCACTGGCAGAACAGTTATAACTATCAGAGCTCATTATACTGATACTTATAAAACTTCTAGTAAAACTATTATTATTACTGTTGTTAAATAATGATTTGCACCCTTTAGTTGAATTTTGTAATTCTCACTAAGGGGTGCTTTATTTTATGATTTTTTGTGTATTTATTTTACAATATTGGTAAATTATCTGGAAAAGTGATACACATGTGTATCACTTTTCTCGTTTTCTTGCCATCTTTGTTAATCTTTTTTCACATTTTTAGTATAAAACAAGCCACCTACTTTGCTTAGAGCAGATGGCTTATATGCAGGTGAACAAGTTAAAAAACATTAATAAAATAGACTATTAATTGTTTTGTCTGTTTGGGTTACTGGAATAATATTCACATTTTTACAATTGTTAAACAACAAATTTTTATTATCTAAAAAAAATTGTAGTGAGTCTGAATTAATTTTTATTTTTTTCAAATCTTTGCAATTTCGAAACATATTATTTACTTTCTTATTTACTGTAAAATAAAAATCAGAAATATCTAGTTCTTTTAAACTTTTACAGTTTGCAAACATTTCATTTAAGTATTTTGTATTATGAATATTAATATTTGATAAGTTTACTTGCTTTAACTTATTACAATATGAAAACATTCCTCTCATGTTTTTTACTTTTTCTGTATTGAAGTTCGATAAATTCACTATTTCTAAGTTTTCACAATATGAAAATATGCAATACATGTTAACTATATTAGAAGTAGTGAAATTTGATAGGTCTAAATTAGTGCCTTTATAATTGCGAAACATTGCATAGCAGGAAGTATTTCCTTTTGGATTGGTAATATTCTTGCCATTACCTATGTAATGTAAATATTTTTCTTTATAATAATTTGTTAAAATTTCAAATTCACTATCATCATATTCAACCATATTACCATTTAAATTATATTTAACAAGTGACATATTAACTCCTTAAAAACTGATTTTTCTTTAATTCTTTATAGTATTATTATATCATAATCCTCATCAAAAGTGTTGTGTTTTGCAACATAAACTTTTCACATTTTAGCATAAAAATAAGCCACCTACAAAATAGATAGCTTACTCAACAAATTATTATTTTTCTTCTTTTAACTCCTGCCACTTTTCACAATGTTCTTTCTCTATATCTTCTGGATAGCCTAAGTATTTGTTAGTTGCTTCACACATACAACAATCTTCGTAGTCCCAAAATATATCTTGCTTCAAATACAGATGAGAACAGTTAAGACAATTCTTCGTAATATTTTCTTTCATATTTTCACTTCCTTTTTTCTAATTCATTTCTACATATTCTTCGATAATAGACAATGCTTCTGAGTAACTATTAGTGCAACATACTCTATCTCGCATTTCTTCTATCTTATCTTCTTGCCTATTTTTCTTTAGTGTTTTTCCTGCAATTCTTAGCAAACTAAATATATTATTATTTTTCTTTTTTACTACACATTTTGGTTTTTCTATATTTTTCATTATTTTTTCTCCTTTGAGTGTTCCTTTCTATACATATATTATATCATCATTAATTATACTTTTGTTGTATTTTGCAAGTTGTTTTTTTGAAATGTTGAAGAAAAGTACCACCTACTTAGGTAAAAGCAGGTGGCTCAAACTTATTTAAATTGTTTTAACATATCCATGAATCCAACTGCTTTTCATATTATACTTATGAATTTGGACCTTAGTAGTAAAAATATTATAACTGCTTCCTACTGGACAATTTCCTTCGATAGTATATATTTTCCCTTTGTCTTTCTTTACATTAATCACTATACCCATATGTACAGAACCATCGCCAAAAAACACTAAATCACCTTTTTGGGGTATATATTTTTTATTTTTTTTGAGTTTTTTAGGTATTTTCTTATACCAATTTGATATATTTGCACTTGAACATTTAGCTACAACATTTTTTGGAATTGTGTTGCGTAAAACATATCGACAATACATAGCACTCCAACTATATTTAAAAAAGCAATCTTTCATAGTTTTATTATGTTTGCTTTCTCTAAGAAAATAATTTAAGTCTTTCATATAATACTTTTCAGCAAAACTGACTATCTTAGTTCTTGTTCGTGCCGAAGAAGTGCTTTTTGCACTCACACTTGTAGTTCCTACCACTGCAATAGATAAGCACATTACTACTGCCATTACTAAAGATACTATCTTTTTCATTGCTTTATCTCCTTTTTTATTTTTTGATAGTATAAGCTTCGTAATGCTTTATTTTTGTATAACTTCCAATAGCAAATTAATTATTTTTTTTAAAATACAAAAAGCCAATAACTTATTGTTCCTTTAATAGAATAATAGGTTACTGGCTTATATTTTTATATTTTAAATAATTTAAAAATATTTTTTACTTTTAACACATCTTTATTTTAACATTAATTCTCATATTATGCAATTTGTTTTAATACTTTTTCTGATTTTTTCAATATTATTTATAGAATTATTTTTAAAATTATTTTACTAGTTCCTATGAACCAAAAGTTCCTGTGAGCCAAAGTTAGTAGTTTATATAAGCCAGAAATGTTGCCTCAATAACTTAGCTTTTTTCTTAGGGAAATAGTTCCTATATATTCCCTATACAAAAATGAAATCCCTTCCTTGCGTTGTCTTATCAGCCAAAGCGATAGTCTAGAATAGCCTAGAACCATAGATTAATGCCATATCATAGTTCACAAGATTGAAACAGATAATCAACTCCTACTTGAAACAGATAATCAGCTCCTACTTAACTTGAAGAAAGTAAGATAAGTACATATTATGGGTAGTGTCAGATAGTATAGTAACAATATAGATAATAGTACAAGTATAGAATACTTGCATATAGGCAGTAGTGTAAGTACAAATTGTTTCAGTTCCAACTTACTTTAGGTATAATTTAACTTGCTTATAACTTGCCAGTAATTTGTTTTACACAACAAAAATAGAAATCTAATTTTGCAAAAATTCCATAAACACTAAATTATATCGAAATATTAGTTGATTATTTTTTTAATTTTAATTTGCTGGTAACTTGCTATTATTATTCTATTAGAACGATTATTATACCTTAACATACCTTAACATACCATTGCGTACCAACTGTTTGTGGTATAATGTAGAGTTCCTATTTTTTCAAAATCTTTCCTATTGAAAATTCCTAATCTGTCCGATTGCACTTTTGAAATCTTTTCGATTTTTCATTGTTCCTAAAAAAATTCTTATTTGATTTTCATAGATTTTCATATTGAAGTCTAAAAGTTTTAAAAGAACTTCGTTGTGCTATTTGCTAGAGCTTTTGAGATTTTCATCTTCTCAATTAGTTCCTAGTTCTTTCTCGTGAAGTCTTTTAGTAATACTTTTGAATTATTTTGTTCCTATTACTTATCTCTAAAATGTCCTCTATTTTCGCTTCTAAGAGATTTTTTGAGAACTTCGTAGGAATTCCCTTATTATTTCACTCTCTTTCAATATAGCTAAAATATAGCCTTGTCTTGCTTCATTTTCCTTCGTGAGTTCCTCGACTTTTTTATTTTGCAATTCCTTAGACTTTTTCAATGGTATTTTTGCTTCGTATCATAACATACCATACCATATCATAGCGTACCATTGTGGACTTGACTTTTTCTGAAACTAGTTTCTATTGCTACTTCGTGCTGAAATTATTTTTGAGTTCCTAGCATATTCTATGTTCCATTCATCAATTCTTCTGTATTTTGTCTTTTAAGGATTTTTTCTCTAGACAATTCTTCGTCTTCTCTTTGAATATCTCATTGAGAGTTCCTAGCTCTTTCCCTCCCATTAATTCTTCATAACTTCCTATTTTTTGAACAACGAATAATCCCTAATTATTTCTTCAGTAGTTCCTAGTGGACCTTTTTGAAGAATATTGTTCTAGATTGCTACTTCATATGCCTTCGGGTATGTTTAGGCATATTTAGGTATGTTCGGGTATGTTCGGGTATGTTCGGGTATGTTCGGGTATGTTTAGGTATGTTTAGGTATGTTTAGGTATGTTTCAGTTCCTTGTGAGAAAAATAAACGAAAATAAAAAAGAAAAAGACAATGGTTCTTACTTCGTAGTCCAATGCCTTTCATACAGCAGTAATATTGAGTTCCTAAAAAATAATGCTTTTGCTAACAAGTTTACTCCTATGAAGTTTCATACTTCGTAACGAGAAAAACGAAAAAGCATTAATAATTCTTCGACAAGTCTCTGGTACTTCGTGAAACCTGAAACCATTTTGCAATGTGTGTGAAGTTCCTAGTGACTATTGCTAGTGTGCTTCAGTTCCTCACTTCTTATCAACTTCGTGTGGGGCAACAAGCAATAAGCAAAAGTGCACTTCGTAGGAAAACTTCGTTCATTTGCCTCAGCTTCGCAACTTCGTGGCGACTTCGTACTTCGTGTGTCGTGAGGTGACTTCGTGACTTCGTGGTAGCTTCGCATGATGGTTTGTTGCTTACTTCGTAGCCCACCTGCAAGTAATAATATTACTTCTAAATTATTTCTAATTAATCTCAAACATGTGGTTTATGCAAGGGTTTATTAAGAAGGTGTATCTTAAAGAGGGTCTTGCAAAAGCTTATATAATTCACTCTTGCGAGGGGCGTGGTGTAAGGACTAAAAGGCATAGAGGATAGTATAGATACACTAATTATAATTAGTACTAAAGGATAGTTCGATGAAGTACTCCTAGGAAAAATTGCAATAAAGGATAGTTTGATAAGGTAGTCTAGGATAGTTTGCTAGAAAGGGAAAACAGCTAATCAATAAGGCAGAGTAAAGGATAGTTTGCTAGAATACACAGTTTAATTTGTCACTAAAGTATAAGTTGAAGGAGGAATATGCAAGTTTATTTAAGAGTATATTTCTTCTCTTTGGGCTTAAATATTTCTTGCAAAGGTCTTTTTTTCTCCCCTTTTTTCTCTCTTGTATTGGTGACTGCTTTTACGAGAAATTTACAAATTTCCAAAAGAAAAATCAATCACTTAGTCTTAGTTCAGTAACTTTTCGGTATTTAAAAGTGCTTAAAAAGTCAGTAAACATCAAGGCTACTGGGCATTTTCAAAACATAGGAAAATCAATTTTTTTGAAAGAATATTTTTCACATTTTAAAAGCCCTTTTTTTTACACTTTTTGAAGGATATTTTGCTTAAAATCCTGACTTTTTCATAACATTATCAAGGAAATTAATTTCTTCTTTATTATCGTATTTTTTGTAAGTGGTTAAATTCTCTTGATACTGTTTTAGGTTCTTTGAAGTTAGAATTTTGAAATCTCTATGTAGCCAATATAAAGGTAAAAGTAATTTTTTATTTTTTAAACTTGGATATTCTTCTACCATTCTTTTGTATGGTGGAAAAATTCGAGATTTAATATAATTTTCTTCTGTAGAATTATTATATTCTTCGTTATACTTTCTTCTTTCATTAAGAATTCTGTTTTCTTCTGTACCAAAAGTCATATTTGAAAGAATATAAACATCAACATCATCAAAATTTTTAATTCCTTTATTGAAATATAAATCTGCTTTTTCAAGTAGCATTTGATGGAATTTTGTAAGGTTATTTTCCTTTAACTTTTCATTTATAAAGTTAAAGTCAGCATTATTATTTTTCAGGTATTTATTTAAGAAATAAACATCAATTATCATTCTGACACCCATACCACCTAAGTCACGATAATGCTTAGCAAAATGCTCCACAATATAAATATAGTGGTATTCATCAGTAAATTTATAGGTATGGTTGGTGTTATCAACTAACTTTGCATTACTGAACAGATTTTCTGTAAATGTTGAATTTCTAAAGTTACCGTTATCACAATGAATTTCAAACTGTACAAATGGGTCTTGTACTGCAACAATTAAATCATCAGTTGACTCAATTATTCTATAATCTAGGCTGGAAAGTATAGTTCTAGCCTTTTCAATATCTTTACTTTTAATATGAATATCAACATCATTCATTACTCTATAATCCGACTGAGGGTAGGTATCTTTAATAAACTGACCTTTCACAAGCAGGTTGTCTATTCCCTGCTTTTCAAATTCAGTAATTAACTTTTTGGTAGCAGAAAACTGAGATGCATCCTTCATCAGCATAAACTTTCTGCACCGAATGAACATATCCATAATTTCTTTTGGCACAGTTATATTGCTTTTTTCTAAGGCATAGGACACCATATTTGCAACTCTGCTTTTTGCTGAGTTAAAGTACAAATCTCTAAAATCAATTTCATCATTATTCTCTAAAGGAATATTAGAAAATAGAGAAACCAGTACATTAAGTAGAAATTTATATTGAGTTTTTTCTTTTGGAGAAAATTCCTTTTTCACATTAATTTTCCTTTACAATAATTTTCTTATCTTCAATACAAACTTCTTTGTTACAAATTGAAAGTGCAGCTTTTTTATGAGTGATAATCATACAAGTTTTGTTTTGTAGATTTACTAAGTTTTGAAGTAATCTTTTTTCTGTTTCTTCATCAAGTGCAGAGGTGCATTCATCAAGTAATAGAATAGGTGACTTAGTAAGGATTGCCCTTGCAATAGCAAGTCGCTGAACTTGTCCCTCAGAAAGTCCGATACCTCTCTCACCTAACATTGTGTCAAGTCCACTAGGCAAAGTATCTACAAAATCAGCACAAGCAATTTTTAGTGAAGAATGGATTTCTTCATCAGTAGCATTTGGTGATACAATCAGCAGGTTATCCCTAATTGTACCTGAAAGTAGGAAGTTACCTTGTGGCACATAGGCAAACATTTTTCTTGAATTTTTATCAATATAAAGCTTTTTGTTATCCTTTAAATCAAGATAAATTTCACCACTTGAAACATTAAAAACTGACATTAGCAGTTTCATAAGTGTGCTTTTGCCTATACCTGTAATACCCATAATTGCAACAAAATCGCCTTTGTTAATCTTTAGGCTTGTATCAGAAAGTACTTCATCTCTACCATAACTAAAAGTAATGTTGTCAAAGTTGATGGACTTTAGGTTATTATAAATGTTTTCCACATTAATTTCACTTTTGTTAAATTTTCTTTCCTGTGGAAGTGCCTCTATCTCCATAATTCTCTCTGCCGAAGCAGTAGCAGCAAAATAAGTAGGAAAAATTCCTGTCAGTCCTGAGATTGGTCCTTGAATTTGTGACACTAAAGCTATAATTTCTGTTAGCACACCATATGTTATATTGCCATGAACAATATTATAAGCACCCCAAATCAGACCAAAAGCATAACCTAGCATAAACACAAATGAAAATGCTGAGGAACTGATAACAGAAAGTGTGTTTCTCTTTCTACGGATTACATAGTTCTTTTGTTGTAAATCTTTTGCATCTTTTAGAACTTCATCTTCAATATCAAAGGACTTAACAAGAAGTAAACTTGCAATAATTTCTTGCAAAAAACTCCTTACTTTCCCATCGGTTTCTTGACTTTTTTTATGAAAGTTCTTCATTTTTGTTCTATAAAGTGATGCCACAAAAAGTGCCAATCCACCACCAACAACAAACACCATTGTAAAAGGGATACTTATTTGTATCAAAACAATAAACACACCTGCAAGTTTTACAATCATATATGTAAGCTGGGGAATAATTGTAACGATAGCATTCGTAATTGTGCTAATGTCACTGGTAAGTCTGTTTAACAATTCACCAGAATGATAAGCTGAAACATCGGCAAATTCTTTTTCCAATACCTGTTGAAACAAATCTGTTTTGTAGCTGATTTCCAGCTTTGCACTAATTCTAAAAACAAAAATTCTCTGTAGTACACTAAAGAAAATATCTGCACACACTATACCACCAAATATCAAACCATAATGTGTAACACCTGAAAGAGGGGCATTTGCATAACTTGAGTCATTACCTGTTGCAGCATTTACAAGGTATTTACTGGCAATAGCTAGGTACACACCGATTATTGCAAGGATTGCATAAATTACAACTAGAAGAATAATTGATGGTAGCTGAGATTTGCTTTTCTTCAATATCCATCTTAATGCAGTTTTATTCACTTTTTTCTTGTAAGTTGAAGTATTCATTTTCCTTTTATCTTTCTATAATATGGATATAATTTTTCTTTTATAGAATAATATTTCCATCTAATTTTCTTCTTTGCAACACATTTTCTGGAATAAATCTTATAGTTAAGGTCAGTGATTTTATGAGTAACATTGTCCTTAGTAAAGGCAGTTACAACTGCAAAAATATCTTTCTTAGGAACATTCACTTCACAAACCATTCTATTATCACCACAAATATTATATGTACCATCACTATTAACTTTCACAATTCTATGAAGAACATAGGAGTTAGTTGGTTTATGATAGAAAAATACAACATCATACTTTTTCAGTTTAGTTGGTTTTGATAAAGTAACAGTGTCACAATTATCCCTTAACATTGGCAACATTGACACACCCCTAGGAGTGAAATTCACATTGCTACCACTATTAAGAATTTCCTTGAAAATGGGCACAAGTTCACTAATAGGCACTTGTTTATTCAAGTAAGTTACCGTCCTTTAGCTTTGTAATAAAGTTGTCTATATCTTTCTTTGCTATATCTTCAGTTACTTCATATTCATCAAGCATAGCCTTTAGCAGTTCTTCTTTTGTTGTATCATTTTCTAACTTTTCCCATAGAAAAGCACCGGTTTCGTTAAGATTCATCATTCCGTTAAAGTCAACAGTTGCCTTGCCTACAGGCACAACTACATAACAATCTGCTACTTTTCGTAGTAAAAAATCTTCCTTAATTTTCATATTAATCTTCCTTTACTATAGTATCATGAGAAAGTATTGCTGAACTTTTATCCATATTGCACTTCAGTTTATAGAACTTGCAATTTTCCAAAATTATATTAATCATATTTAGAGAATCATTCATTTTATTTTTGCTGATTCTTCTCATAGTTTCTTTAAACAAATATCGCATTGCTTTTTGTGGTGATAATTCTTCAATAGAATTATTTTCACTTCTTTCCAAAAATATAATTGCTCCTAAAATAGCACTGTCATCTTGGAATTTCATTGTGCCACCTGCAAATGGTGAACCATATACTATCAATTTATTATTCTCTAATCGAATTATAGGCTTGTCATCATTTATAATCTGTACCTTGTCACCATAAACTTCTTGCCACAATGAAGTATGGGTTGACTTACCTACACCACTATCAGCAGAAAAAAGATAGCACTTTCCATTATATTTTAATGCTGATGAATGAACCATAATTGCATTATACTTTAAGATTTTTTCAAAAAAATCAAAAGATAAATATACATGTTCTGCTTCATCAATAGGTACTTCAGGATGAAGTGAGTTATATTTTTTGTAGTCATCAACAGTGAATTTATCCCCTACTGTTATTACATCAGAAGTAGGTGTTTCATCAGTTTCAAAAAACTTAATCATCTTCTTTGTATAGTCATACAGAGGGTTAATCTCAACAAAGAAATTTGCAAATTTACAAAGCATAATACCCTCCAAAATAAAAATTATCTTAATTATAAGATAAAAAAATAAATAAATCAAGAATTCGCAAAATATAACAAAAAAAGGACTACCACAAAGGTAGTCCTAAATTATAATACACTATCAGCAAAATCTCTTTTAATTATTCGAGTATTAATGTTCATTTTTGTATTTTCATTTTTACGGTAACAGTTAATTATCTCAGTAATAATATCAATTTGGTCTTCAAAAAAGCAAAATATTTTTGGTTTTTCAGAGTCATCCATAATTGCTTTATGAATTCTTAATATATCTAAATCCCATAAATAATAAATAGGATTACCTTCTTTAGTAAAAGTAACAGTAGGAGTTAATCTGATTAATGGAACTTTATTCATACTCATACCATATTTAAATTTTTTAATTGCTTTATAGCCATTAGTTTCATAATATTTTTTCAAATATAAAGATGTATCAGCTATTTCTTCTTCTTCAAAAAACAAAGAATTTATCTTTTCTTTATCTTCTAAAGGCAACATAATATATTTATATTGACTTTTTACAAAATCATAATTACGAATTAGCAAATAAAAATTTTGGAATTGCATATTAAAAATATTTTTAATGTTTTGCCTTGTAGCTGGGACTTTATTAAGATATTCATCAACTTTATAGCCATTTTCTTTATTTACATCGAAAATATTTTTTATATTTGATATATTTGAAATTGTTGCAATTGCCCTACCTATATAATAATTATTACTTTCCATAGGATATTTATGTGGTGTTGATTTATTAGAAGTTTTAGTTGTAATAAAATCTTTTAATGAAGGTTTTTCATTTCTAGCAAAAAGAGAGCTATAAGGATTATCAAAAGAGTAATAATCAAAATTATAGACTGGAAGTGTTTCCTCTTTGTCACAGATTATTAACTTAGCTTGTAATCCTAGAATAAAGTCTAAATTTTCATATGTTCTGTTAAAACATAATAATGGATAAGCAATTGGCTTGTCTAAATAACAATTTTTAAGAGCATTTGTAAGTTGCTTTTTACCTTTATTATTATTATATTCTGGGTGTTCAAATAAAAGTTCACCTGCGATATGAGGATGAGAAGAATAAGTATAATTAATGTCACACAATTCGCAAAGAACCAATGTAGCAGCTAAATCTTGTCTTGCTTGTCTTCCTTCAATATCAGCTTTACCTGTATATTTAGCAAGTTGGCTTAAAGCATATCCATACAATTTTCTATTTTGATATGTAATTGCATTTTTCCCACCTTCAGTAAGCACATGCCCACCTTTTACAGTTATTTTTCTTTTATCATATACATTATCGAATTTATCTTTCTTTTCAATAGTTTTTGTCATTGTAGGAACTTTTTTAATATATTTATTTTTAATTAGTTTTGGAATCATATGAGGAGAAAGATAATTATATTTTTTAGATAATATAGCTTCATCAGTTGTACTAATTTCTCTAGACAAAGTTAAGACTCTTAAATAAGCATGAGTAGCTTCAGAAGATTTATTGTTTTTGGGATTTGCAATAGCACTATATAAAATTATATTATTAAAATTTTGTGATTTGTTCAAAAAAATATCCCTCCTTTTTATAAAAGCATTATTTTGTTTATATTTTTATCAAGTGGTTTTCTGTTTTTATCTATAATTATTATTTTATCAGAATTATTGCAATCATTAGGATTGTCTAGTTTATCGGCAATACAAATAATAGAAAAAGAAGTAGCTAAATCATCTGAAATAATTCTTTTTCTTTTCATAATGTTAATTAATTCGCTTAAAAAAGTATTATCATTGTCAGATATATTATTACCTTTTCTATAGTAAATAATACTTCCATAATAATATGTATAGTTATTATTTTCCTTAATTTTTTCAATTATATTTGTAAAATACTTTTCAATAGTTATAATTGGTTCATAGTTTTTATTTCTTATAGAAGGAAAAGAAGGACATTCTATAATCAAAGCATTTGTTTTAAGATAGTTACAAATAAAAGCAGAAAACTTTTCATTTTTTGCAATTAAAGATTTATTTGGCTTAGATTTAAAAAACATAGATATACACCACTAATTCAATTTATTAATAGAGCCATCATCATTAATGGTAAAATAGCCACCAACATTATCCAGTCTAAGCTTATCTATTTGTTGTTCATCATCAACAATTACAAAATTTATTGGAGTAAGAGAACTATCCTCATTTGTGGCATAGAGTAATCTATCAGCCAAAATATTAGATATAGTTTCATTACCTTTTTTCACATACATAATTTCAAATAATTTATATTCTCTTTCTTTAGTATCTCTATTAGTAAATTCACAAATAAATACAAGATTTACTGGCTTTTTACTGCAAAGATAATATTCTGTAACAACATTTCTTTTAGAGATATGAATAAGCAAGTCTAAAGCTTTACCATTTTCAATGACTTCGTTTTTTGTTTTTTCAAATTCTTTTTCGTTATATAGATAATTATAAGGAACAATATATGTATCATTAAGAGCACTTATTTTTTTAGCATATCCCCTTCTAATTAAACTATTAATTAAATTATCTGTAGTATTTTCATCAATTTTTAAAAATTTTTGTAATTGAGTTTCTTTGACAAATCGAATTTCATTTATTAAATTTATAGCTTTATTATAAAAATCTTTTTTCATTATTTTTTCTCCTTTTAAAATTTTAGTTTATAAGGCAGTTCTAAAGAAAACAATAGAACTGCCAATTATTTTTTTAGACTTCTTTTAAAGTATCTTTATCTACCTTAAATAGATTTACACTATATTTATCTTTTTTACTGTCAAGACAAGTTGTCTTAGCATTATCTGCAATTATATAGTATTCATTGTCAATAATGATAGGATACCCTTTTACAATAGCAGAAGGATTATTATATTTTCCTGCTACGCAAAGTTTAAATGACTTAGTGTCAATAGCTTTTTCTTCTGTTTCTGCAATATCGTTAGTTGCATTTTCGTTATCATTAGTATCATTATCACTAATATTATTTTCTAAATCATTTGAAATATTAATTTCATTTAATTTTTCAGATAATTCTTCAGAGGTAGTTTCTGCTGTAGCACTATAATTGTCATTATCTTCTTCAAATTCCTGTTCAGTATTTGTTTCTATATCTGCTTCAGTATCTGCTTCTTTATCAACAGTAGTTTCAAAAGCATTTTCTTTTTCATCGATAAATGAACTATTGATAGTTTCAGAAGTATCTTCAGAAGTGTCTTCAATGTTTTTAGTGTCTGTATTATTTACAGTATTAGAATTATGATTATCTTTATTCTCTTTATTTTCTTTTGGCTCAGCACCAGTTGAAACATACTTATAAAGTTCAGTAAAAGAAACTTTTCCTTCATCATAATCAGATAAAATATCTTTCGGAATATTTTTTAATTTCTTTACAATAGAAATGTATTTTTGAATTTGGGCAGTACTGATATGTAATAATTCAGAAATTTTCTTACGAGCATTTGCAGAAGCATTAATATCATTTTTATTAGCTAGTAGTAAATGCTTATAATATTCAGCAATTAAGTTGATTTTAGTTAAAGGTGAATATTGTCTAGTAGCAAGGTTAGCAGCAAAGACAGCTAAAGTTTTATCTTCTTCGCTTTTAAACTCACGAATATAAGCAGGAACTTCAGTACGATTTAAGAATTTAAGAGCTTTTAATCTTCTTTCACCAGAAACAAGTTCATATTTGCCATCTTTATTAAGAGTAACAGTAACAGGATGAATTAAGCCATTTTCTTTAATATCATTGGCAAGGGAAACAATATCATCAATATCATTGCCAGAATTATCTTTAGTTACAAAAGGATTGTTAGGAAGAACATAAATATCTTCAATTTTCAAAACTTTCATAATATCGGAATTTTTTTGATTATTACTATCAATAATATTACTAGAATTATTGTCAAGTGCATTACTGGAAAGATTATCTGAAATTTCAGTATTATCATTTTCGATAATTGTTTCACTTTCGCTGTTGATAGTATTTTCTTCTAATTCTTCAGAAATTTCACTTGTATTTTCAGTATTAGAATTATTATCATCAACAGTTGTAGTATCATTACTACTTTCATTATCATAATATGCAGTTTTGCCTTCGTCCATTGTTCCAAAAGCCATATTATTATCAAATGCATTTTCACTATTAAAAGCATTAAATGAATTGCTATTTGGCTCAGGACTAAATGGATCTAAAGCACTTTCTTCTGCAATATTATTTTCATTATTCAAATTGTTATTATCATCAAAGAAATTATGTCTTTGATTACGGTTTAAAAATTTTCCCATAAAATAAAAATCTCCTTTTTAAAATTATTTTTTGTTATTAGAAAAGTCAAAATCGACTTTGTTTGTTGTCTTATCATAAATCAAAGAGCATTCAAATGTAGTACCTTTTTTACTTTTAAAGCCTTTGATATTACTGGTTCTACCATTAGAAACAAGTTTAGATAATTGATTATCAGTAAGTTTTTTACCTGCAACTGTTCTAAATATAGAAAACTTACAACCTTCCTTGTATCCAGAGCAACCTGCTCCCCAATCATATATTCTAACTTCTTTACCACAAAGAGGGCATTTTAGTTGGGCTGTGGAAGAAGCAGGTGCAGAAGATACAGGATTACAGTTGATTATCATATTATAATATTTATGCAAATCATTGGTTGTTGATTTAATTAAGTTACTTGTCATAGAAGTAGCAGTTTTATTGTCTGAGGTATTGGCAATATCATTTAAGGTTTTTTCCATAAGACCTGTTAAGTCAGCAGATTTTAATTCTGGAATACTTAAATTATCAATTAAATAAATGCCTTTCTCGGTAGGAACGATTGATTTACCTTTAGTAGTAATTAATTTTCTTTTTTTTAAAGAATTAATAATACTACCACGAGTAGCAGCAGTTCCGAGACCCTTCTTTTCAACTCTCATTAAAGTTCTAATACTTTCGTCAGTGATAAGTTTACCTGCTGTTTCCATCATAGCAAGTAATGTACCTTCAGTAAATCTAGCAGGTGGTTTAGTTTCTCCTTCTTTTAGTTCAAATCTAGAAGAAACCTTATTGCCAATACTCAAATTAGAAGGAAGGTCATTTTTAAGAGTAGCACCAGAAACTTTTTGCCAACTGGTATTAGGATTATTTGACACTTTACCAATACTTTTAAATTCAATGCCATTAGCATTAGTAATAACAGTTGTTTCGGCAACTTCAACATCTTCATAAACGATAGAAATTAAAGTCTTACAAACAAGGGTGTATAATTTCTTTTCATCATCAGAGAGAACAGAAAAATCTGGTTTAGTAAGAGTAGGAATAATAGCAGTGTGGGCCTCAGACACCTTGCTATTATCAAAATGCCTTTTAGTAAATGGTTGCCAATCCTTTTCAGCCAAAGCATAAGCAGAAAACTCTGGTGTAGCAAATAAGTTAAGTAATACTTGCTTAATTTCTGGTTTCATTTCTTCAGTAATATATTCAGAATCAGTTCTAGGGTAAGACAAATAATGATAATCGGAATATAGCTTTTGAAGTACAGAATCGGTTTTAGCAGTATCCCAACCAAACTTCTTATTACATGCACTTTCTAACTTAGTTGTACTAAATAAAAGTGGCTTTTTAAGTTTTTTGATTTTAGTATCAATGCTTTTTATAGTAGCAGGACCTTTAATAGCAGTGTTATAAGCATTTTCACCATCTGCTTTATTTTTAAAAGTCCCTAAAACACATTCACCTTTATATGTACCGTTATTACTTGAAAATTCGCCAACTAAATTCCAAATAGGAACTTTTTTATGAGAACGAACAAGTTTTTCTCTTTCAACAATCAAAGATAAAGTCGGTGTTTGTACTCTACCATATGGCAATACACCTAGTTGTTTGTTACTTAATTTTTTAGTTAAAGCCACAGTATAATTCATACCATAAAGCCAATCAATAATACTTCTGCTTTTGGCAGCAAGACTTAAAGGCAACATTTCACTACTGGTTCTTAAATTGTCAAATGCTTTAACAATTTTATTAGCAGTTAAGTCATTAGGTAGCCAAGCCCTTTTCCAAGGCTTTCCTTCACCTAAAAGTTCATACACATTATGAAATATTAATTCTCCCTCTCTATCAGAGTCAGTAGCATTAATAATCCAATCACTTTTATGAAATAACTTTTTTGCTAAATTAAAATAGTTCTTAGTATCTTCATCTTGCTTAACTAAAAACTTATTTGGTACACAAGGATAAACATTTAAGTCCCAGATGTGAAAAGCTGAGTCATATTCTTCTGGAGTTTGCAGTTTTGTGATATGACCTCTACCATAAATGATATAAGCATCTTCACCTTTAAAATTAAAATGCCAATATCCAACAGCAGGTTCACTTTTTAATGGCACTCTTTTCCCTGCATTAAGGGCATTTGCTATTGATTTTGCAGGAGAATATTTCTCAACAAAAATAGTAACCATAAAATAATTCACTTCCTTTTTAAAAAAATACTAAAATTTTTACATTTTGAATTGACGGTACATTCTTTTGATTGTATAATAATAATGTAAAAAGATGTATTGAATTACAGTTTGTTTTTATACATTTTCACTAGATGTTGTATGTATAATGTAAAAAATAATATTATACACACTATATCTTTTACACTTATTATAGCACATATAATAGCAGATGTGTTATAATTTGCAATAATATTTTTAAAGTTTCAAAAAAAGATTATAAAATTCATTGTTTTGTTTTATTTATTTTGGAGGAATAATTATGAGCAAAGATGAAAAAATGAGCAGAGCTTTGGCTATAGCTGAAAATATTCAATTGATTTTAGACAATAGTGGCTTCAGTGAGGAAGAAATAGCCGACAAACTTCAAATTGATCATACATTACTTAAAAAATGGGCATTAGCTGAAGAAACACCAACGAAAGAAGAATTAGAACACATAGTTTCAACTTTTGGCTTATATAAAACTTATTTTAAGAACAATTCTGAAAAGAATAATTCTGAAGTTTTATGGATTAAGAAGAAATATATGTTTGCTAAGCAATTAAGAAAAGCTTTAAAGAGCAAAAAAATAACCATAGAGCGTTTTTCAAAAGAACTAGGTGTTTTGCCTTCATCAGTAAATAAGTGGCTTACTGGCACATATATGCCAAGTGAAGAATATTACGATAAGATATACAACATATTAGGTATATCTGTATATGATTTATTGAAAGATGAAAGTGTTTCATTAAATAGCAATGAGCAAAAAACATATAATCAGATTATAGAGATATTAAAGCCATTAAAGAGTGTAAAGCAAGAAGAAATTTTGATAGCTTTAAGATGTTTTGTTGATACTTTCAAGGAGGCATAATTATGTTAAAAAATCAAATGAGAGATTTTTACAACAATATTATTTATCTAAACGAAAGATATAATGTTGATTATAATGAAATATCTAAACTTACTCATATTGATATTGATAAGTTAAGAAAGATGTCAGAAACAGTTAATGAATTAAACAAGGAAGAAATTTCTTCTTTAGTTGATTACTATAATTTTTTTATTAATAAAGAAAACAAATCAATTGAAAATGTGCAGGAACAGATTTTGCCACTTAATTATGATGAAATCTTCTATCCAAACATTGAAAATTTTTTGACTGAAAGAAGATTGAGGATTTTTTCCAGAAATTTATGTAATGCCTTTAAAATTAAAGGTGTTAGTCCTAGAGCTTTTTCAATTGAATATAGGTTTTCAGCTAGTACAATTTATGATTTTATTCATTGCAAAAGAATGCCACCAATGAAAAGTCTAGTCAGAATTGCAGCTTTATTAGATGCTAATATTGACAGTTTATTATCAGAAGACGAAAACAACTGTAACAACAGAATAATGAAAATTGTTGCTGATTGTCCACATGATAAAATGCAAGAATTAGTGACTTTTACTGAAAAGATGGCAAATGCTTTTAGTAAAGATTTTCAGTTACAACTATGAAAGTAATAGTAGTATTAGACAAAAATTTAGGAATGACTTTCAACAATAGAAGGCAGAGCCGAGATAGAAAGCTAATAGAGAATATTATTGAATATATTGGTAGTGGAAAGCTATATATAGAAAAATATTCTGAACCACTTTTTGCAAACACAACTTGCAATTATTTTGTTGTTGACTCTCCCCTAAATGTCGCAAAAGAAAACAATTATTGTTTCATAGAAAGAAGTCATATTGAAAAATTCGTCAAGGATATTAATGAATTAGTCGTTTACCATTGGAACAGAAGTTATCCACACGATTTTGACTTTGACATTAATCTAGAAAATAGTAATTTCAAGAAAATATCAACAATAGATTTTCAAGGCTTTTCTCATGAAAAAATAACAAGAGAGGTTTATGTTAAGTGAAAAGAAAAATATTATCAATTGTTGTACTAATATTATTAGTATGTTTTGTCCTAACTAGTTGTGATACATCTAGTTTAGGTAAAGATACAAACAGTAGTAGTTCAACTAAAGAAGTTTCTAGTAATATTAGTTCTAAAACAGATATTACAAAATCAACTGTAAAATCTAAAAAGACAAATAATAGTTCAAGTAAAAAAAATACTAAAAGAAAAACTGCTAGTAGTTCTACTAATTCAGTAAAAAAGAAAACAAAGAAGAAGAAAGTTAAAGTATCCAATATTTCACTTTCAACTATTCCAAAATATTCTGGTTCTCCATATACAGAAGTGAATGGTAACAAGCCTCAGTTTACATCAACTGAAATCAGTAAGAGTTCATACGAATATTATACTGACTTAGATAGTTTAGGAAGATGTGGAACAGCAGTTGCTTGTGTAGGAACTGATATAATGCCAACTGAAGAACGAGGAACAATTGGTCAAGTAAAACCTAGTGGTTGGCATACAGTAAAGTATGATTGTGTTAACGGTAAGTATCTATACAATAGGTGTCATCTAATTGGTTATCAGCTAACTGGTGAAAATGCAAACCCTAAAAATCTAATCACAGGTACTAGATACCTAAATATTGAAGGAATGTTACCTTTTGAAAATATGGTTGCTGACTATGTAAAAGAAACAGATAATCATGTTATGTACAGAGTAACACCAATTTTTAAAGGTAATAATCTTCTTGCAAGTGGTGTACAAATGGAAGGCTATTCAGTAGAAGATAAAGGCGAAGGAATTAGCTTCAATGTATATGCATACAATGTTCAGCCTAATATCAAGATAGATTATGCTACTGGAGATAGCACATATAATGGAGTATCAGCACAACCGACTACACAAAAACCTAAAGTAAAGAAAAAAGTTCAACCAACAACTACATATTCCTATAATGCAGGTAGTAGTAATAATGAAAGTTCAACATATATTCTAAATGCAAATTCAAAGAAATTTCATGTTCCTTCTTGCTCAGCTGTTAGTAGAATGAAAGACTCTAACAAACAAGCATATACAGGTAGCAGAAGTTCATTAATCTCACAAGGATATGACCCTTGTAAAATATGCAATCCATAATTGAAATAAGGTAAAAACATTGGCAGTAAATTTCAGAGATGAAGCACCGGAAATTGTAAAAGATTTTTTGTTCTATTTACAAACTATAAAAGAAAAATCTCCCAGAACTATAAATGAATATTATTTAGATTTAAGAATGTTCCTAAGATTTATCAAGGTCCTTCGTGGTGATGTTAAATGTGATTTTGATGAAATTAAAATTGAAGACATTGATATTGATTTTCTAAAAGAAATCACTTTAACAGATATTTATGAATTTATGAATTATCTGATAAGTGATAGAAACATGAAAGCAGCAGGTAGATCACGAAAAGCCTCTACCCTACGAACTTTCTTTAATTATTTAACAGTTAAAAAGCACTTGTTAGATTATGACCCAACAAAAGAACTTGAAATGCCAAAACAAAAAAAGG
>Ga0326513_10000024_pt1 | contig 111314 bp, 94 predicted proteins | sample 2_2465_0518_D_FD_203654 | JGI IMG/M metagenome (GOLD analysis project Ga0326513, IMG submission 203654) | Bovine rumen microbial communities from UC Davis, California, United States - 2_2465_0518 | ecosystem: Host-associated > Mammals > Digestive system > Stomach > Rumen | place: USA...
GAAATGGCCCATTATGGGCCATGTTGTTATTTCATTTTTTGTTTCAATGACATATGTACTATTTAATTGACCGGGTACAAGTATTACAAGTAAATACAATATAGGTCAAGAAAGGAAGATTAGTATGAATGAAGAAAACAACAAATTCGTTTATACCTACTCTACTGAGGAATTGGATGAGATTATCGCCAAGATGCAGAAGGGTATTCAGGTATTGATGAATGACGATCTCAAGGAAGATGTTCAGCTTCGTATCATGGAATTGGAGCAGGAGATCATCGATGATGATGAGGTTGATGAAGCTATCAACCATCGTAATGAATTGATGAAGAAGAAGTTGGAACAGAAGAAGCGTCAGGCAACCAAGGAAGACATCATTGTGATTGAGTTGAGTGATGAACAAAAGAGGGTATTGGAAGAGGAAATGAGTGTGTCAATTGTTCGTCGTGACCCGGATCTCTCCTATCATAAACGTGATGATGAATTGTTTGATTCTGCGGAGAAACGTGAGATCTATCAGAAGTTGTCAACTGTCCAGAAGTGCTACTACAACCAAACGGATTATGTCAATGCAATGAATATCATCATGACGGCAATTAAGTATTCATTAGCACATGACTATCCATGGATGACGTATGAGGAAGCTGTGAAAGAATTTAATGCTGGTCATATCAAGTTTGAGTATTGTCAGATTCCCAAGTTGTATGTGAATTGGACAACTACGATTGATGATCCCGCAATGTTAAAGGGTATTCTGAATGGTACAATTACGATGGTACAGAAAGACGATTCCAAGAAACCCAAAGTCAAACTTCCCAAGATTCCCGCAATGTACGAAGTGGATATTACCGGTGAGAATGAATGGAATCAGTTATATGCAATGCACCAGCGTGGTTATAATACTCCGATCTCTCCCATTATCAACGCAACAATTGGATCGTTCTCACGTTTCTCATTACCGGATACAAACTGGTTTTACAAGACTAAAGAGCAAGCCCAGCGTGCACCCGTGGAGTTCGATTGGATGCAAGATGGTGCAGGAGCTGCTTACTACGACCTGGTACACGGTATAACATATGACACTGGTGATTTGATGGATGATTTGATGGATGCAAATAACAATAATCTCAACCAGTCATTGCAAGGTAAGATTGAACAATTCATGGCAGCATTAAAGAGACCGGTAACACAGCAAGATCAGTTGTATCAATCCACGATGGTACAAAGCAAAGATGCGGCAACAATTGCCATGGAACAGTCCATTCTTCAGAGTATGAGAAATGCCAATCCGAACAAGTAATTAATATCACATCATGTGGTATTCGGGTTGGTTTGTACACAATTCACAGGGGGATTGTGTGCGATGACTTGAACATTTGTAAACCTCCAAAGTAATGTGCATGAAAGCTTCGCCCCAATAGGGGCGGAGTGAAATGCATTTGTATTTATTTTTTATATCAATGCACTAAGATGTAGTCAAATGGAAAATGATGAGATTTCGTTTGGCGTGGGTTTATGATTCATAGATGCATGTTTCAATCAATATGTACATAACTTCTTCGAATATGGCAAGGGTTCGAAATACATGAAGGGATACTGCGATTGGATGCATGGTGATTCTCCTTTCTTTATTTTGTGATGCGGTGGGGCCAATGGCCCCACCGACAAGTATCACATTTTACTTTTTGTTATTTGATCTCCTTTTGGATGCATGTAACCACAGTTGCATGTACCCATAATCCTTTAACGGATTTTGGTAATTCAATTCTTGTTCCTGTACGGATAATTGGAATAATCATTTTCGCATGATCCATTTCTTCCCATTGATGTTCTGTCAAATAGATTGTGAAATATCGTGAATATGTTCCCGTGGTATAAATCACATACTTATTGAAATCTTCTTTGACATGTATCAACAAATATTGTTGTTCAATAATCATGGAATCGTCACGATGTGTTGTTGGGAATAATGGATTGGTGATTCTTTCATATTTCCAAGCATCATCCAATGCATCTAAAATCTTTGTATTCTCAATCTCATGCAATCCGATATCATCTGTGAATAAATGATATAATGGAACACCATTGATCAATGGGATATTGTAATAATCATTGTAATTATTAGATGGATGCCTTTCTTCATACTTCGGGAAGAAGTCCATGATATCTTGTTCAATATTGTTATTGTTTGGATTTGTAATATATCCCATCGTAGAATTCTGTAATGGTGTATGATTTGGTGGTCCATTATAACGGAATCGGAGATGCTGTTCCAAGAAAGTATGACCGGAACGAATTGCTTCATCATAACTCGTGTACACATTTCCATACAAATCAATGTATACATTTCCTTTTGTAAACAATGGATGATTTGTATTTAAACCAAACCATTGATTGGAACCGACACTATTATCGTACAACACATCTTTATCATCAACTAATTCAATTAATTCAAAATTCTTTAATGATGTTAAATTAATTAACTGGAATGATGTTGGAGATAAGATAATGAGATGATCATCCCCTTTCAGTTGTCTACCATTTACCCACCACTCATAACGATCTCTAGATAATGGAGTTGGTACAAAACCAGTCACATCGATTAATCCATTTTTGGGGATATTAGCCAATGAATAACGACACACGGAGATGTAGTTAGAACGAACAACACGTGTTCTATTTTTGTAATTATTACGATTTTCTGTCTCATCATCAGAATGTCCTTCAGGGAATGTCAATCGTTCATTGAAACGATTATGCCGAGTGGATGAAATGGGAAAACGGATATTCATGTCCCAGTTCCAGTAGTAACGGAATGGATCTAATGTATCGGAATTATTTTTAGAAATACGAAAATCACGATCTCCATCAATTTTTTTGTATGCTACATCTAATGTGATATGATATTGCCCCACACCATACCAATCCGTTGCATTTGCTGGACCAATCCAGAATTCTGGTGGAATCTCGATATACTTTGCTTCCGCTCCATATAAACCAATCCATTGTTTCTTTTTATCAATCATACTACGAAGATTTCTCGTAATCGTTACACTAATCAAACCACCGATTGGGTGATAATCAGAATCATGTGCAATATAACATTTGTAAATACCATGCTGAAATTGAATATCGTATGTTGTATTTCTGATTTGTACTCCTTGACTACCATCTTCGTTTGCAACAAGAACACCTTCGAACATCATATTGGAAATATTCCCATCATACTTTGTAACTATCACATCGCCAGATGTATCATCAAATGTTGTATACTGGAAACAAATCAACTTAACAACTTCACCATTTTTGAAATTATCAATTGATTCAATTACATTTACTTCATATTTTGGAATATTTAAATATGCGATTGGTCTTGTATGGGATGGATCAATTGGAATCATTGCATCAAATGGTGCTTTAATATAAATTAAACAATCATCAATTTTGACACCATCTGGATTGGTTGTTGTAATTTTACTTAAATCCAAATGACAAAATCTTGGAGTTGGTGTATACGGTGATCTGCCAGATTTCAATAATGGACGACGGTCGATGTATATCGCATTACCACTTCCCAAGCCATAAGCTCCTTCGGATGTAAACCCACCAAAATCTTCTCGAGTTGTATATGATTTATCACCATAATCTTCATATAAATCCAAATGTTTACGAATTGTCAAATCCTTGTAAACATCCTTTTTGACTTCATTAGGATTATCATATAATGAATCATTAGTACTGAGAATTGGTTTAAATTTCACCAAACATTTACGACGTTCATCGGTAATCACAATTCGATTGTAGATATTGGATTTTTCATATGCCATGTAAATTAATAAATGATTTGATATTGGGAATTCATCGACATGTAATTCATCGACACGTAACTCAATATTCTTCAATGCCTTTTCCACGACATAATCATCATATACATCAAGATTTTCGTTTGCTACAACACCATATCGAATTTGATAAATGTTTGGATCCAACCATTCTTGGTGATCCATATCATATACAAAGAATTTCAATTGATGATTATTGTCTGGGGCATCTTGTTCAAGTAAATTGGATGTATTCACCATAATATCTCGGATATCCGGTTTGAATGTATCTGGTAATTTTGTACGTGTATTGGATATGTATGTCTTTGCTGCATCATATGATAACACATTATACCACGTTGTCTTATGTTCTTGCTCATCCAAATATTCTTTCACACGATCACGATACTTTTCCAGTTTTGTAATTTTTGCCATACGATTTGCCAATTGACGTTGGATTTTATGTCGTTCGCTTTCGGATAAATTATCATCAAATAACATATTGTGCAATTCTTCAATATCGTAATTCTGCAATTCTAATTCTGCATTGTCTATTTCATTTTGGTATACGTGACGTTCTAATGCATACACATCATGATCATTTGGTTCATCGCGTAATACGGGATACAATTCTGGTTCTGATAATTCACAACGATTTCGATTCCATGTGATCACTCGAATCTTGGTGGTTGTCTGGTTAACACCTAATTGGATTTTTTCACGGATTGCTCCTTCACCCAAGTAAATAAAACGCCAACGTTTGTATTCTTCACCTGGATAACGATTGTTCCATGTTTCTGGTAAGAATCCATTCACTCGAGTATATGTGTAATTTAATTTGTTCACTGTTGATTTGATTGGATCACCGGGAAAACTTCTCATATTTTGATAATCAATATCACTTTCGATGACATCTGGATCGAATGTTGGATTTGCATATGTTTCATAATTGGGATTGGTATATTCATCCAATAAGTTGGAGATATTATCTTTCAACACAATACATTCCACATTGTCTGTTAAATAATGACTCATTAATTCTTGATCGGTGATCTCCAACCATTTTGCATGACGATTATCCACCTTTGCTTCCACAAAGCCATGTTCAACAGAATGATCGATTGCGGTAATTTCTGCAGGAAATACATAATGTAATTGATCATTTGTCATGAGATAAATCTTTTGCCCTTCAAAATATTTACCACCAACTGATTGAATATGCTTATCGTCATCCAAGGGCAAATGTAAAATCTGTGATGGTTTGAAAAACATTTGTGCAGAAACATGATCACCCAATTCAGACAACATCATCTCATTCAATACATGATTGGGAATTCGCACAATATCAACTGGTCCTGGTAAATATGTTTTGGGTTGTAATTGAAATTCGTATGTGTGTAATAATTGTGTATAACGATTCCCAATGTACATTTCATAATTGGTGGATGTAACTTTTCGATTAATGGTACATCCTGTTGAATCATCCACTGTAATATTCTCATGAACATTTTGCAAACTAACAACTGTGGAATTTCCATTCAATAAGATCTCCATATCAGGAACAAGATCTGCGGTAGAACCAACTTTACGGAATAAGAATTCACAACTATGTCCATTCATTGCATCATGAGCATTTCCATTTTCATCATAATATGTGAATGCAACATTGAGAGAACTGTATGATTGTAAATCATAATACTTCGGATCGTTTGATCCAAACAATGCATCATTACCGAAGAATACGTATTGACAATGCTGTATGAATCGATTAGTAGTTGGGACATATAACTGGTTGATTTTATTACCATTTGTTTCATTTGTGGAAATCAATTTGCCAGAATTCACATTGAAATATAATGTGATTGTTGAGCCAATGGGTAATGTTTCACCGGGTGGACAAAAATGTTTCATATTGATTTCATCAATTGTGATTACTGCTTTTGCATATTTAATATCATCACGACCAGTTCCTTCTATTTCGTATGGATGATATGTGTGGTCACCCATGTATGGATCATTAATTCGTTCAATGATATACAGATCCGTCACATAATGCTTCATGACATAATCGACATATTCTTCAATTGGTTTCAAATAAGATTCTTTGTATTCATCAATCAATGCGTTAAGTTCTTGCAACTGTGGAAACTCTGTTGTTGCCATAATATTAAATTCATTAATGATGGTATATGGAGCAAATAATCCACCTATTGCACCATTCTCATCATATGGATCCATACGAACTCCTGTATCGGAATTCTTTTGTTCAATATCAGAATGACTTACACCATGATTAATCATACTAAGAAAGTCTTGATCAAATTGATGGATATTTACCAATTGCTTAAATTGATAAACATTCTGTGTTTTTGCTAATTCCTTGAAATGTAAATACAGATTACGAGCACGACGGATTACTGGAGCACGAAATCCATATTCATAATATACCATTTTCAATCCATATAGCATATTATATATCCCAGCATATGCTCGTAACAATTTCTTTTTGGCTTGATATGAACCGTCTTCATTCATTTCATAATATGTCATTTGTGGTTTGCTATTCACCAATCTCTTTTGATATGGCCTAACAAGAACTCCTGCTCTCAGAATACGATCAATCTTATTTGTGTATCTAACATAAAAGGAATCCATTAAATTAGAGAAAGGATCACCATTCAACACATGTGTTTTGATAAATGATTCTTCAATGTGATTTGGTTTCTCCTTGTATGTCGTGTCATAAAACTCTTGTATCATTTCACGAATTTTACGAATAGATTTGTAGCCCGTTTCTACCGCGATTGATTGGTTCCACGCATGTTTGTAATCCGTTTGGAAATATCCAATAAAGTCACGAATAGCGGTCAAGAATTTTGTTAACAATTTCGCAAATTGGATATCGTAATAATAACAGAATGGTTCAATTGGTTCATCGAATTGAATATAATGGGAATCATCCGCATGTCCTCGTTTGTATAATGGGAACTTTGGCATGGATCCATCTTCCAATTGATTATGCTTGACAAATGTGTATGGATACACATCCGTATCATATACAGTTCCATTCTTAATTGGTCCTGGAATACCATAATAGAAGTTAATTTTATTATCAGTAATTGGAACAGATGGTGAACTTAATAACATATTATTGGTAACTTCTAACTTGGTGAATGTACCAAAATTCATTAATATCTTTTGCTGTTTACTTGTTGCTTCTGATACATTATATTCCAAATAACGTGGATTGAATTTTTCATCTGTTAATGTTTGATAGAAGAATGTTAACAATGCATCTTCGTTATCTTTTAATAACGCTAAAATGTAGAATAAGTAATTGACGGCGAATGGTGCACGGAAAGAATCTTCATCATAATCTTGATAATTGTCAGTCGTATAATTCAGATCCAAGTACGTAAAGTTGGATCCATACTTTACCAGAATATCCGTCGGATCAACATTATGCTTTAAGATGTCTGATAATACATGAACAACTGACTCATCATCATATTTGTTATATAGAATCTTTGACATTCGCATGAGTTTGTTTTCCAAATTCCAATAACGAATGAATCCCAAATAGTTTTCAACTTCTGTGATGAACTTATCATAATCCAATACAGTTTCAATGGCAAATGTGTCATCAATCTCCTTTGCGGATGGATAAAATGTATCCGTGTATAAAAAGAAGAATTTAAATACTTCATCACCTTTTAGACCAGTATTCACATAAAAGGAATTTTCGATTCCATGGAAATGTTTGATTTCTGGATATGCAAAAATCCAACATTGGAATTCACGTGAATATTTCATTGGAATAAAACATTGCTCGGAGATGGGACGATTGAATCGATGGGATGATTCTTTTTCAAAGAAGTCCAAATTGATTTTTGACAACTCTTGAAATACGGATAATTGTTTAGATGCTAAATATGGAGATACCAATTCTAAAACCATATCTTCGTAACCATCAACATAGAATCCATCATTCAGAAATTCTCCAAATTGATTCAACATTTTATTGGCATATTCAATTTGTTCATTCAAATAATCTTCATCATATTCAATATCAGTACCAGCATCAATTTGTTCTAATACATTAAGTGCAGCACCGATTCTTTGCAATGTATGCATATCTTGATAGAAACGTGTGAATTTCTTTACAAGTTTTTCATCCACGACATTTGTCAACATTGCACCATTTACATATGCCATATAATATTGGAATGTGCCGGAATTTAATTCTGTCAAGTAAACCACAATTTCACCCAATAAAATATTCTTTAATTCAGAAATGGATTTCTTTTGTGCATCTGTTGCGGTTGTGTAATCGGTTGGTGTTTCTATTTTGAATTTACTTGTTCTGAATGAATTATCCAATACATTGAAGAAATGTTGGATGCCCGCTTCAACTCTACTAACAACGGATTTGTATTCCATCATTTCTTCATACAAGTTAATGCATTTGAGTATAATGTCGAAATGTAAATCACATTCACGATCAATACAAATGGGTGGTGTGCAAATTTGTATATTTTGAATCTTATCCTTCTTGATTGGAGTTGCTAAGATTTCCAAGTTATCAATATCAACAACTTTGTTTTCCAAGTCTGTATAGATCGGAGTTAACTTTGTCAGATGCATGTAATTTAATGCGGGATATACGCCATTTAATTCATGAAAGAATTTTGGATGATAAATAATCACATTTACTTCAATCGGTTTGTATCGATTAAACATTTCCAGTGTTGGTTTTTGCAATGATTCAATTACCAATTGTCCATCATCATCAATCCATCCAAAGTTTGGTGCAACCTGCATGGATTTCTGAAAACGTCTGTCGTAGATATCAACAATACATTTATGACCTTGACCCTTGGATAGGTTTAATGGCAATTTGTATTTTCCATCTGGAGCTTTCTTTAATGCAGTTCGAACAAATGTATGTTGTGTAATTGCAGTATCATCCAATTTAAATATCAGAATATCGGCATCTGCAACACCACCATATCCAAATCGAAAACGAAATCCATGATCATCAAATCCAGCATAGAATTCATTACAAATCATACCATTGATGGTCATCATGAATGTACATCCAAGAATCTTCATGAATGGAGAGTTTGTGAATTCAGATACATGAATGAATCGTTCATTGACAGAATCATGCATTTTATGTAATTTCTGACGAATGAATTCATCACGTTCACCAAAATGCAATTGGTCATATGGGATATCTACATTGAAATATGATGTTAATGTTTCATTGTGGATATGTTTATCATTGATATTGGTTGCATGGAAAATGACGGCATGTGTGTTTACCATCATCTTTCCCATGGCTCTACGTAATGATTGATCATATGTCTTTTTCAATGCATCATCGATATCCTCAAAGCTGTAACTTGATTGACTCAATAAACTTAATAATTGTGCAAATCCAGTTGTATTACCCAACATCCCATATGGTTGTTTTGTAAATAAACTATTCTCTGGATCATTCTCATGTTGTTTCATTTCAATCAATTGACGATATCGATCACCAATATCTGCAACTGATGTATCATTATATCCAATAATTCCATCACGATTTCCCGTAAGATAATTGTGAAATGCGTAAAACCAAGCGTTGTAATTCATTTTCATTTTTATCACTCACTTTCGGAATTACATTTAAATTGCTTACAGATTCGTGAATGGGGGCGTTGGCCCCCATTCACGATATTTCAAATTTCTGTATATATATAATTAATATGATAACAATAAAGAATTCTATGTTATCGATCTACTACAGCAGTGCTAATCGCGTTTATGATTGAAGCACATCTGAACTAAGGCAAGCAGTCACTCGTCAGCTGTAGAGATCTCACAAAGGAAGTGATTTTATGTTCAGAGAATTTAGAGAAGTACACGAGGCACAAGAGGTGCGTCTTGAGGACAGCCCATTGCTGCAGACACTCATGCGTCAGAATGAAATGGCCCGTCGTGAAACTGACGAGGCTATGATGCAGATGCAGTTCGAAACTGAGCGTGCTATTACACGTCAGGATCGTGAATTACTTGACGCAGTTAAGAAGTCCGCAAAACTCTTGAAGCGTAATAACTTCTGAATTTCAAAATGTACAGAGTGCTGAGAGCTGGTGGGTTAATCCAGCTTTGAGCTCTCTGTATATTTTTTTTTCTTTATTCACCTTCCCAAACCTGTTTACAGAATCTTTTTAATTCCAATAAACATTTATTACCAGCGGCATTAACAACCAATGAAGGAACCATACGTTTTAGAATAGAAGATGGAGCTTGGAAGATATCAACATCTTCATCAGGACGAAATTCGGAATATGGTTCTTGGCCATCTGGAATAACTTCAGAGATGATTTGTTTACATGCACCATAGTCAGCAATCTTATCACCAACAGATACTTCATCATCATGACCAATGTAAATCTCAATCAATACATCGGTGTTAATACCTTTAATGGATGGAGTTTTCAATGGTTCTGTTGGATTGGAATAGAATGTTCCAAGTTTATAAACGGATGATGTATTGTCATACTTGTCCAAAATCTTTCTTTTTTGTCGATTGGCTTTGAAATAATCTGTGATAATTTTAAACAAGGATGGTGATAATTTATCCAAGCTTTTGTTTGTATAAATCTTTACATCAACAATCTTACCCGCATGATCTGCTGAGATGGAACGTTTGAAAGAATCATCATCTGTAGTAGAACCAAATGCTTTTAAGAAAGCATCGACAGATTTATCACCAGTGTCACCCAATCCAAATATGACAAGTGGATCACCGATTTCTACTTCATCGCCAACTTTGACAATCTTATCGATATCATCAGTTGCATCCAATTTGACTTGTTGTTGCATAATAATATGAGATGACATTTTCTTAGACATCTTTGCAGTAATTGCACCACTATCTTCATATGTGAAATAGTTACCAGCAAATGCAACCTTTGCTAATGGACCGATGTTCATACGTACTTGACCAACAGAATCTTTGGAGAAGAACTTTTCGTGATATGCTAAAATGTCGTCCTTCTTAAACACATCACCAGCTTTGAAGTTGGGAATTAATTTATTATTAACATAGAAACCTGAACCAGCATTAAATCCGAGCTTATCATCAACATTAATTGCTTGCTTCTCACCATTCTTATATTGAACGATCATGTATCCATCTGTGATTTCTAATACTTTACCATCGTCTTGTGCCATGGCTGAGAATTCTTCTGTTAGGTAAGATGGAACAATTTCATCCACACCATTTGCAATCAATACTGGTTGTGAGAAATCTGTGGATACAATATGGCCTGTTTGAGAACAACCAATGGCAACACGAATTGCATCATCACGAGATACGGTTCCTGGAGTTAACAATTCCGTGAACGATGCCAATTGTAGATCACTAAAGTCCGCATCTTTAAACGATGTTGGTGAAGTATATCCACGAACAGATTCTGTTTTTGGATCGGCTGCCAATTGTCTACTAATGCCACAAGTTCCACTATTAGGTGTTGACATCGCCATTTTGCCAATCATACTATCATTATATGCACGACGTGCTTTGGAATATGCCTGAGTATTATTCACACCACGGAATCCTTTGGTGGAGATTGTTTCACGGGAGTGTAATTCAATCATGGGATTCAAACCGCTCATTTGTTTTACGGATTCCAAATTGATTAATTCTTGAATAATGCAATTGGGTGTAAATTGGAATTTTGCTTTTCTTGATTTTGATCCTGTTCTATTGTTGTACTTAGACATTTCTACAGCCAAGTGATAATGAATCATTGCTGGAATAATCTCGGATGAACGTACACGATACAACGAAGCATCAAATTCATTCTTATATGTATTATCACATAATAGATTGATTGCATACAGTAGGATTGTTGGTAATGTGTTTGGGATATTATAATGATTACATACATCCGCAGTAATCGCATCCATAAAGAAATTGTAATAAGTAATGAATGTTGTTAACTGTGAATGCTGGGAAAAGAAGAATTGATTGAAGATGTCGACATAAATTGAATTTGCTTCCATAATTGGCATATCAAAATCAGCAAAATTATATCCCCTTGTGTTAATACGATAGAATCCATTAAAGACCAATTGTGAAAAGATACTATTTCGAATGGCTAATGTCTTATCTTTAAAATGATGAATTAAGTAATTGGAATCCTTGAAACGAGGTTCTACGAATTTGAATTCCACACCACTTGTTTTTAGTAATGATGAGATTCCTTCCCATGCAGCTAAACCAACACCAACTGGTACTAAGTTGCCAATCTTCATAGTAGCATACATAGATGTCTTACCTGGTTTCATCTTGAAGAATTCATCTTGTAATAACTGTGGTAATGCTGACACAATTGTTTGTGTTAATGTTAATCCTTGTTTTGTTAATCCTGTATCTGTATCGATGATGATTGGAACTTGTTTGAACATACCACAACAGAATTCATGATCACTCACAGTTGCAAACTTCCAACGTTTCAAACATTCTGTACGGTTGAAACAAACATCGAAATCTGATTCGGGAATCGTAACGGAGAACCACATTTTTGCGAATTCGTCATATTCAACTGTGGAGATGTAATGGTTATTTGCATTGACATTTGATCCTGGTTTAATGTATTTTAATGAGCCATCTGGGTTGGCTTGCTTTTCCATAACCTTTCGTAATGCGGTAACATCAACCAATGAACGAGTATCATATCTTTCAACAGTAATCTTATTGTAATTACTTGTGATGATAATTGTCTTGTGATTGATTTTTAATACTGGCAATGGAAAGTCTTGTTTGTCAATGTTATACCATGTTCCATTGACATAGAATCTACCATTAAACATTTTTGGAACATAAATGTTGATGACATTCTGTAAGTTACTAACCTTACTCTTTAATGTAATTTTCCAGTTATTCATCAACGATGTAACATTTGAAATATCGGAGATTTCAACATTCGTCACATAGAAACCATCGGATGGTTTGGATAACCCCATCAGTGTTGCAACGATATCTCGATCCATTAATTTATCTTCATATTCTTTTGAGATATTGGCAAATGATGTACCTTGTTTTGCGGAAATAGATGTTGATGTTGTCTTTAATGGTTTGAATGCCGCAGGTTTGGGTACATCCGAAACGGATGTCAACTTATCAAATGTGACATTGTTCAATTTCAATTGTCCCATTTGCATACGTAACTTTTCTTCACGTGGAGATGATGTGGATTGCAATACACTCGCATCATCAGCTGGTTGCGTTTCATTTGCAATCTTCTTTGCAGCTTGTCCAACCAATTGTTGTTCTACTGGATTATCAATTTTTGACATTAAATCATCCGATAACTTTTGTACTTTTGCTTGATCAACTTGTTGTGATGGATTAATTTGTGATAGCAAATCAGCATTTACACCAAATGCTTTTGCGGTATACATTTGCTGTTGATTGCGTTTTGTTGGATCTAACTGTGGTTGTTGCTCCAAACGATCTCCACCCAATTGGTCCATTAATGTATCAATTGTTGCTTTAATTGACTTTGTAACAGATTGATGTGTTGCTTGTAACTGCATCAAATCCTCATCCATCTGTGCAATTGCTGTACCATCATCCTTTGGTTTTTCTGGTTTTTCTTCCAATGAGTTGTCCAACGAATCTTCCAATTTGCTTGTCTTTTCTGCTTCTTCAGCATCAGCTTCAATCTCATCTAATGATTCAATTTCATTTGCAACATTCGCATTCGGAGATGGTGTGGATGTGGAAGTATGATTGATACCAAATTGGGATAACATTTGACGGAATCTTGTTCGATCACGTTCTTCGAATGTTTTTAAATCAAACTTGTAATCCCCATCACCAGTTTGAAATATAATGGTCAAATCCATTCGTTTCAATTTGTTAGGAGGATTCAATGCATATGTTGCCATTAATGCATTAATCAAATCCGTTCGAAATGTTTCCATGGATGGATTTTTGTATATGGGATAACGACGAGTATTGATCCATAATACTTTCTTTTTTGAGAAATTGTGTTTTGCTGTAATGATACTCATGATGCGATAAATCGTATCTTGAATGATTTGTGGGGATGCATACTTTAAATTCTGATTAATCTTCTTCAACAATTCTGTGAATGGAATATAAATGTTATCCGAAATCTTTGCTGGATATGGACTCTGTACTGGTATGATAGGTGGTTGTATCTTTTGCGCATTTAGATAACTAATTTTCTTATTATAATCATTTTGTGACAAGATATATCGAATTGGTTTTCCACATAATGTGTCGACAAATCGATATGGGATTAATATCTTCTTATAATTGATCTTTGGTTGTGGAAAGTTTTTAATCATTTCCAAATCATATTCGAACGAATCGCTCACCAAAAAAATACTTACATCATGACTTTCGGATGGTAAACGAAAACGTTCTTTCGTTGCCAAATAACTTGGGCGGGCATTAAAATCAACTGCCATAATTTATCACTCCAAACTTAATAAACTAAATGTAACGAATGAAAGGGAGGTGTTGTTATGAAAACAACATATTATGATACGTGTCCAAAGTGTGGTTGCACATTAGATCCTGGCGAGAGATGTGAAGACTGCTTTCCTAAAGAAAAGGTTGTACTGAAAAACACACTGGATTACAAAACTGTCATGGAACGAATTGCAAGAAAGGAAGCTAAGTCACATGCTAAAACAAATTAATGAATCGATAAAACCGATCTCGTATGAACCAGCAATGAGATTTGTCACAATGGAAGATATATTGGGTGATCAACTGGAGCACAATCATGTTGTGTATAATCCCATGTTGCCGAAAGAACGTCGTGAACATGTTCTCAAAATTGCCACAGAATTTCATTTCAAACACAAAACATTGACCGACGAAGACACAGATTTGTTGACCACTTTTAATGTTACCGAATTACCGGAATTCATCAAAATGTACAAAAAAATTTTAAACATTGCGTGAGTGGAATATGCCGGGCTTAGCCCGGCATTCCATACGTTATACTTCTTCGATAAATTCCACACGCAGAATGTGATTTTCCATATTGACCAATCTTGCAATGGTTGTGATAGACACGACGAGTTCTTCTTTATGTTTCGACATGTCATACTTCACAAGGAACTGTCCGATATTATTCGCAATTGTCGGCTTTAACAGTTTCGACAGCTTTTCACGGACCATCTGGGGGGTAATACCGAAATAACTCACAACAAACTCAAACATTTCATTGAAGTGACAACTGTCGGAAGTATCAAATCTCCATGTGTTGATGACGTTCGTCATATCGCCCGTTGTGAGTTTCATGACACAGATGATGTTGGGCTGGTACTTTCTCACCTGGTCGAGGATCTCTCCCAGCTTTGACTGAGAGATGGTGTTGGTTGACGAGTTCAACATCTTAATCAGCGTAGAGGACAAGGAGCTGACTTTGATGAGTTCGTCGTTGATTGACTTGCAAAGTGCGACCATAATGGCGTCACCGTTCACTTTCTTAGACATGTCGATTTTCTCTTGGGTTGAGATTACATGCTTCAGATTGTCGATGGCGTCGGGACACATCAATGCTTTTGCTTCTTCGATGCTTTTATTCATGATTGCATCCTCCTTTCGTGTTAAATATATATGTTTTTACAAAATAAAAAATATGAACCCGGGCTTTCGCCCGGGTATCACATCATTCATTTTACCATTTTAAATATCGATCAAAGCCATCTTGTTTTGCATATTGATTGAAAACTCGATCCATCTTCACGAGACAGTATTCAATAATTGCACGATTCAATCCTTCTTCAGTTGTCATTTTTCTATGTTCCTTGACATATGCTTCGGTAACAATATTACCACACATATTCAGAATAACGGATTCGTTTGTCATATCCTGTGATGGTGTTTCGGAAGATTGATTCTGCTGATTGTCAGTTGTTGTAGGAGTTGTTTCATTGTCTTTCTTTTCCTCTTCTTCAGCCTTCTTCTTTTCTGCCTTTTCTTTTGATTTCTTATTTAATGATTCATCAAGATCATCAAATACCGGAGCTTCATTTCCATTGACAATGACATTTGTAACATCGTTTACAATATCCTTGGAAACTTTATTCATGAGATTCTGACGAAACTCATCATAGTTCTCACAATTCTTCAATAATTCTTTTGTCTTTAATTCCGCTTCTTCAATCACATTTGGATTTTTTGTTAAGCATACTTCTTGTTCAACCTTGTCACATTGATCATTAATTTCCATAATGATATCGCCAATTAACGGGGATTGTAATTTTTGACAACTAGACTTGAGATAATCATAACAACTACCACCGTAGTTTGTGTTAATATGTCTCATAATGGATTGGTCAATCATGTTATCTAAATCCTTTGTATCGTCATGCATCATTGCAGAAATCAAATCTTTTAATACATACATACTCAGCTTCTCACGGAAGCTTACTTTATCAAACTTTTCAGGACCTGGATCATCAGGCATATCGTGTTTGTCAGCAAATGACTTATCAGTATTCTTAATAATACTATCTAACAGATCTTTGATATCTGGCATATGTATCACCTCTATTAATCATTTACAGCATTACCTGATTTCTTGATCACTGGTAATGCGGCTTTTGTTGCAGATGTGAAAGCACGAATAGATGACTTTGCATTATCAATATCTTCCTTTACTCCAGAATTCTTGAAATTCAGAATCAGATTATTAGTTGCATGAATCATCGATGTTAATACTTTCTTACCCTTATCGTCGAATTCGTTTGTCTTGATTGCTCTCGCTAATGTTTTACTGAGCTTCTTTCCATCTTCATTTACAGATTCAACAATTTGCTTTAATGATTTCTTTTCATCGTTCAAATCACCTAATACTTTACGAAGATCAATTTCTACTTGGGAAGCAACGGATGTTGCTGCTTCTAGTGATAGATCATCCCCACCAGTAGGTGTTGTACCAACAGCTCCAGCACCATCATTCAAGAATTCTTTTAGCTGACCAATTGGCATGGTCTTAACCTTTTCAGTAGCTTGTGCAATCAGATCATCCATTGACATATTATCAATATCGAGATCGCCCATTTCGCCAGTCTTAGAAGATGTGTCACCCATATCATCGGTTGGTGTTGTGTCAGGAATATCTGTGGAGATATCATCAAGAGATGCTGCTGGATTACCCATATCTAATTCTGATGGATTATCCATACCACCACCAAGATCATCACCACTAGGTGTATCCATATCAGGTGTTGATAAGTCACCACCCATATCACTACCAGGTGTGTTCATATCGGGAGTTGACATATCTGTACCATCCATAGCAGAATCAAGATTACTAAATGTATCATCAACATTGTTGTCAAATGTTGGAGTTGTACTCATCAAATCTGGATTTGCTGTATTTGCTTCAGTTGCACTTGCAACATTATCAGCAATTTGTTGTGAAACATCATTCGTTGTTGCAGTTGACATATCTTCTGGTGCTGGTGCATTTGCATCTGGAGCAGGAGCAGCCGTTGGATCTGGTGCGGGAGGTGCTGCTGTAGTATCACCACCAGGAGCTGGAGCAGCATTAGGATCAGGAGCAGGAGCTGCTGTTGGATCTGCACCAGTATTGAAATCAATTGCTTCTTGATAGTAATTTAATGATCTACCACGAATCGGAACAAATGCTTCTTGTATCTTCTTTTCTTCCGATTTCTTGAAATCCTTTTTGCAAACAAGATTCATCTTATCGAAATCTTTCTTTTCGACCTTGATGTTCTTGTATTGATGCTCTCCCTTACTATCGGATTCTTCTTTCGACATCTTCTTCTTCAATTCATCAATGTTTTCAATCTTGCCATTCTTTCCTTGACGAACAAGTCTTGTTTGGATTGACCATACAACGTGGTATGGTTTATTCATTCCATCCACATCAAACTCAACAGCAACCACATACTTATCCATGACTGTTGGAACAATCACACGAACAGGAGTTGCAAGATCCCATACATCATTATTATACAATTCACGACGATAACCATCTCTAATCAGTAGACCACGAAGGGCTTCACCAAGATTTTCAAAAGCATTCAAATTGTTTGCAACATTTAATGCGTGAATCTGATTTAAACTTAATTCATTTCGATTATTTAATTCAAAGAATACAGGAAGTTTTGCAATGTAATGTTTTGATTCTGGTTTATCCAAATGAAGTGGACCAAGGTCACACATGATTGTTGCAGGAACACGTTCATCTGTAATATGCATCATATCATTGCCAAACAATCCTTCTTGTACGATATAAGCATGATAATCTTCATAACGACGGGTTGCATATTCGAATACACGTGCATCGTATGACTGATTGCTTTCACGATGAAACCGTTTAACTTTCTGCATTCCTTCTTGATAAAAATCTTCAAATGTTTTTTCTTTTGAATACGCTTCTGTTGCAATTGCTTGAACGTCCATGGGGATATCTACAATTCTTCCAGAAGTAACGTCCATCTCTACAAGATCCAATTCAATATCATCTTCAATTGGGATATTGATGACTGGTCGTTCACGGTGTATGTTTTCACCCTCATTAGTTAATTCGTCCATTTCAGCAAATAGATGTGCGTATTCCAAAATCGCATTATCCAGCTCTTGCTCTTCTGTACTGCCCAATTCTTGTTCTTGAACATGAAACGCTTTTACTTCTTTTTCTTTTTTCGCAATTTCTTGCCTTAAGAAATTTAGCATGTTAAATCACTCCTTATATTTGTTTTTAAAATATAGATATCGTTTATTTGAGACATCGAAGTAGTATGGTTTCATGTCTCATTATAAAACAAAGCCGAAGGTTTCCATATACAATTCAGCAACCATTTCGGGTGTTAACTCTACAATACCAATGTCTTCCAATTCCATATCACCCTCAACTGTGACACCGTTGATTGTAGGAAGATCTTCCAATTGGTTATAATCCATACGATCACCTCATTATGAAAGGAGAATGCTTGATGATTGTCATCGAAAAATATGAGAAGCAGGTATTTGATGTTTACATGACATCGCACCCCAATGCCGATCCTAATAAGGTTCGTGCATTAATTTCTCAGATGACACAAAAGAATTTTGTCGACATCCCGTGTGTGATGGACAATAACATTCGTCATGAAACTGAACACACAACTGTCGCAAATGTATTTGATTGGCTTGAACAACGTAAACCAATCATATCCAGTAACGGTACCTTCTTCAAACAACATGCTGAATACCTGTCACCAACTGTTTTGTTCTTGGAGACATTAGGTAATGAACGTAGCAGTGAGAAGAAATTGATGTATCAATTCCCAAAGGGATCTGCTCCATACGTTATGCATTATACTGGACAAGGTAACATTAAAGTCATTATGAACTCGGATTATGGTGGGTCTGGAACCCCACTCTCACCCTTCTATTCTATGTATATTCCACCGGCTACAACTGGCAGTGCCAAGAACATGACGACTACCTTAATTTGTTGTCTGGAGCTCTTATCTGGCAATGAAGATCCATGGGCAAAGTTGAATGGAATCAATGAATTGTATGATCTGATTTATAAGGTTTTAACCACAGATGTGTCCGATCGAAAGTTAATGGTTCATGATCGATTCTCAACAAAGCAAGTTGTGGAATATCTCATTAAGAAAGTAAACAACCCAACCATCACAGATATTAGATATCTCACACAGTTTGTAGACGGTTTGAGTGATGACTTAAAATGCAGATTGATGTTGGCGTATAATCTCAGATTTGTGTTAACACAATATCTTTCCGGATATGTTGGAAACATTATGAGATATCTTAAAGCACATCGGTTAGATACTAATAACATCACAAAAGAGACCATTCAGTCAAGTGGTTATGGTGTGGAACCTCCGGAAGAAATTAAAGAAGATTTGGACTTTGTGAAACAGTTCATTCTTGATAATTGTTTGTATCATTATTTGGTAAATGATGCAGAAGTACGTGCAACACAAATGGAAAGATTGTGTGTATGTGTCACAGATACTGATTCATTAATGGTTCATTTCGCATCGTTCTTGGACGAATTTCAAGCACGTGTTCCATCGTATCGTGATTCCTGTTTGATTGCATCTGCATTTGGGTTCCGCCTGTTTATTGAAGCAATCATTCCTAAGATGGTAGAAGATATTGCCAATTATCGTGGAATCCAAGATAAGTACTATCGTGACAAGTTCATATTCAAGAATGAGTTCGCATTCTTAGCAATGTCATTGTTTGCGAAGAAAATGTATTCCGCATCATGTTTTGTTCAAGAAGGAAATCCACGTAACATTCATGAGATCCAAGTAACTGGTTTGTCATTTAAGAAACGTGCATCTGCAGAATTCTTAGAACCAATTATGGTAGATTTGTATGACAGGTATGTGTTAACTCCTGATAAAATTCAGGTGGGAAAATTGTTGGATGAGTATTATGCATTAAGAGAACGATTGATGGAAGTGGTTGATAAAGATGCGTCATATCATCAGGTCATGGGCATCAAGGCAATCGAATCATATACAAAATCCAAGACACTTCCGAAACAGATGCGTGGAATGATCATATGGAATGCCATGTTCCCTGATGAAGAAATATTACCAATGGATCGTGTCACAGTTATTCCAGTATCATTCGAATTGATGGAGAAACATCGTAACATTCCATTATTAGCAAAGGTATTGGAATTATGTTTAGTAGATAATCCGAAGAAGAAGGATTCGTATATTAGTCTTCCTGAGACGTATAAGGAAATTCCTGATTGGTTACGTCCTGGCATTGATAAAGACTATTGTGTTGACAAGTTACTTTCACCATTCAAGCAGTTGCTTGGTTTGTTTGATGTGATGATGACAGATCGAGCTGGTGGAATGTATCCGAGTCGCATGATATTCTTATAATGATAATTGTATGAAAGGAGGTGATGTGTATGACCTGGGAAGAGTTGTATATTTGGATTGAATCGTATGCTGGTGTTAGTTATGATGTGTCTGATTTGATTCTCGCATTAAGTGGTGATGCGATCTTCTTGAATCCTGTAACATGGAGAAACATGTTGTCAATCTTGTTGGATCGGTTGAATTCCATGATTGATATCATTAATGAGAATTATCATAATTTACCAGAGGATGCTCCACCGAAAGACACGTTAAAGACAGATATCACATCAATGGTGTTGACCAATATCGTCGAGATTGTAAACGACATTAAACAGAAGCTTGGTATTGAACCATCCGAGATTCGTCGTTTCGTTGTATTGGAAAAACATGTTGACGCATTGACTGATTTGATTCGTGCTTTATCCGAAAATTCATTAGAGAAATTGATGAAAGAAGATTGGTTTGACGAATATGAGAATGACAATAATGAATTCTTAACGATGACATTCAATATCTCGAAGAATGATTTACCGAGCATGCAGTTTTCAATCAATGACATTAGACAGATGCATGAAGATGAGGAATCCGAATAATATATAAGGTTCCTGATGAAACGATTAAATACTATTTTATATGCCGAAAGGAGAAATTATTATGGCACTTATGAATGGAAATGGTTTTAACAACCAGAACAACAACAACAATGGTGAACCGAAGAAGAAGAGCAATTTCCGTGTTGGTAGACTCTATGGTGATGACGGTATTCTTGATGTTTCCACATGGAATTCTGACAAGGGTGGTACGTATACTGTGCTGAGTATTAAGGCAGCGATTGGTAAGGATCCTTCCACTGGTGCAAATGCTTATGAACAGAAGATGGCTTCCGAACTCCCGAGTGTATTCCTGAATGTTGAAAACGTTTGTGCATTGATCGAAGCAATGAATCTGTCCAAACCCGAAACTGCGAATCTGTCACTTGATTGTGGCCGTTCCAAGATTACCATTGTTGGACAGAATGACAGTGTTAAGATGACAATTGAAAACCAGAAGAATGGTACTCGCAATGTCACATTCAAGGCAATTTCTGTTGGTTCTTTGAAAGTATATTCCTTCTGGAAAGTACTGAAAGATTATCTGACAATCTGCTACAAGAAGGCTTCTCGTGTGAGACTGAACATGGAAGAATTTGGTTCTGCATTAGCAGGTGAAGATCAGTCTGATGACGAAATCCCGTTCTAATGATTGATCTGGAAACAATCGGTAAGGCAGGCCTGATTATACAGTACGAAGATGTGATCTCGTTAATGGGATACAATATTGCTGAATACTTTAAGCAAAACAAATTGAATGAAAAGTTTGAAAGGATGTCCTACGGGGACATCCTTTTGAGCTATATTAATCGTGAGCATTATGATATCGATGAATGGTTTAAAACGGTATTCGATTATCAAATCAATATCAGCAAATTGCTGTCATCTAAAATCATGATGAAACCAAATCTTGTATATGCTTATAAGGTATTTCATGAAGCTGCCAAACAAGGAAATTCGAATTTAATGATTTATTCCAATCATTATTCCGATGCGATTGAATCGCTCTTGCCATCTTTCGAAGTTCCTGCATTAACATATCAACATGATAATCTCGTGGAGTTATTGAACAACCATCGCAACTGCACCTTTATCACAAATAATCCAGATTCTATTGAATTATGCAAATCTGTAAAAGCACCATTTGTGTTAACAATCCCGGATGATTTTCAATACATCACAGATATATCATTAGCTGGAATAGATGAGTTACGTAAACAATACAAACTTGTCTTTTTCACAAGTGTGATCTCTGGTGGTATATCCAATGTGATCCACGATTAAAATATCGAGAGGAGTGCATATTCAAATGAAGAGTAAACCCGAAGTAGTCAATAAGTCCCTGTTCTATCTGTATGATCCTGAAGAGACGTACACGTATAATGTGCATCATGGTACGGAGTATCCGTATCATGGTTTTCCCAAAGGTGCAGATGGACAGGTGTACAAGAAAACAAGATTCATCGAATGGGAACCGATTCCAGAAGATGTGATTATGCGTTATCTTGGACCGCAAATCATTGTCAATTTTGAAGCATTATTCCCTGGAGATGTAATTGATCCCGCAATTCAAATCTTCCAATTGCGTAGTAAGAGACCCGAGATTCAGAATCTCATCTGTGAACAGATTAACTTCTTCACAGCGTTGTATGATGATGATAATGATTTGTTGACATCGATGTTGGTTGCGAAGTACAAGACAGATTCTCAGACGTATACCATTGCCACATTTGATGAATTCTATAAGGATATTTATGACACATTATTCCCTCCAAGAACTTTGGAAAAGATTGAAAAGATGGTGTCTGAGAATAATGTCGGCGATAATGTTGTTGGTTTGTTTCCTGTGGACTTTACTCACGATATGTACAAGGTATCATTTATGATTAAGATCATGCACATCTATGTGGAACACTTCATCCTTTCAACAGGTAATGTTCCCAAGGATCTGTATGAGTTGTTTGCACGTGCATTCACACACATCATGAACAATATCAATCCCAACATGTATATCTTACTCTATAACTATGCAAACACAAGAGTCTTACAGACTATTGCATCTAATCAGGCAATCTATGAAATGAGAGCGATTGATGGTGTAACAGCACCGACTACCACACAGCATCTGATGAGAAAGACATTAATTTGTGATGGTTTGATTAAGCTCACATTTGCATCCGAATGGGATCCCATCCAGAAACGTCCAACGTATTCTTGTGTGGGATTGATTAAGTCTATTGTCAATCGGTATACCAATAACACTCGTAAAATGCAATTGAGATATTCGTTGATCAATGTTGATGGTGATATCTCACAATTGTTGGCTGATAATGTTGGTAGTAATGCGCCAATCTCCGTATTGCGCTCTTTCAATCCTGGTGAATACAGTTGCATGTTTAAGGATCTGAATATCATCATTGGTCAAATCATTTTGGAAATTGATATTGAACCTGTTGATTGGTATTTGGAAAATCTTGTACAAATGAATGATCTTTCAAGAATCTTGGTTGACACCGTGTTGTATAATAAGTTTCATTCTTCATTATCGACAAACACATTGACCATGAAGCAGAAGTATATCATTCTGCTGTATGTCCGTCATATGATTATGGATATCTATACTTTATCTGAAGAAGATACCATTTCACATCCATTGATTAATATCATCATGGGCAAAGTAACCAATACGTCTACAAAGACATTAACTCCCAAGGATTTAAATGGCGTTAAGAAATATGTCAAGTTGAATAATCTGAGAGAGTATCTGTTGTCTGAAAAGAATGTCAATGTGTATGTGGAAAAGATCATTCAGTGTGTGTTATCAAACTATACCATTGTCAATCATAATGATCCGTCATTACTGAATACTCCCCTGCTTTATGATTCAGGAAATATGACGGTTGCATTATTGGATATGATTGTATCACTCTTTGAAGTGATGAGAACGTAATGGAGGTATTCAAATGATTCTGAAACGTATGAATTTGGAAGAAGAATATCTGTTGGACATGTGTACACATAATGGATTTCGTATTGAGAATGAAGATGTGTATTCTCCCACAGATCCGTCATTGTTGGTGAACTCTTCGAAGTTCACCGACTGTGAGTTCCGTTGTGATTGTGGTGCATTTATCGGCCAAGATATTCTGGGACAGAAGTGTCCGATGTGTGGAACGGAAATCACTTTGCATTCGCTCAATTTCAAGTATACTGGATGGGTAGATATCTATCCCCATCGTGTCATTGCTCCTGCATATTATGCATTGTTGAAACGTGCGATTGGACAGAATATGATTAACTTCATTCTTGGAAATTATAAAGCGGATCACGATGTGAAGTATAATGACAACGATGAAGAGTTCGAGAAGAAACAGAAGACAAAGAAGCGTGGCCGTGTTGCATCAAATGACATCTCTGCAATTATCAAGAAGATTCCCAAGAATAAACACATCTACCAGGGAATTGGTCATGATGGGTTTTATGAAAGATTCGAAGAAATCATCACAGCTTGTTATTCCAAACCTCATGCAAAAGATATCCAGATGTTATTAGATAATAAAATGGATGTTTTCACATCAAAGATTCCGATTTATTCTACAGCATTCCGTCCCACTAATACAACATCGGAGAGTAAGTTCTATCCGACAATCAATCGTTACTTGTCCAAGATTGTATCTGTCAATTGTCAACTTCCATTTATGACAATGCAGTTGGAAATCATGCATGCGTTAAATTGTATTCAGAATAACTGGTTAGAAGCAACGGATTATTTAATTGATTCCGAAATGGATAAAAAGACAGGATTCATTCGTTCTGAGATTGTTGGTGGACCATTCCAATTCTCTTCCAGAGCTGTTATCACATTGGATCCTTCACTGAATATTGATGAAATCGATCTTCCGTATTCTATGTTAATCATCGTATATCAGTTTAAGATTGCTCATATGATTGCAACACGTTATAACATGACATTGGAACAGTCTTGTGAATTCATTAAGAGATACACAGATGATCCAAAGGTTGTTGCTTGTATGGATGAAATCATTGCAGCTGGAGCGTGGGCAATTATCTTAAGAGAACCAACAAACAATCTTGCATCCATTTGCTTGTGTAAGATTCGCCGTTACAAATTGGATGAGAATGACGACACCATGAGCATTACCATTGAATCATTAGCTGGATTGAATGCAGACTTTGATGGTGATCAGTTGGACATCTTTATCATCCCTGATAAGCAGTTGTTAGAATGGTTCATGCCATTCCATTATAGCTGTATGACTAACTATGTTACTGGTGAATTCGATGTATCCTTGCGTGAATGGTTTGCTATCTCAATTGGTAGAATGAGTGAATAATGGAATGCCGGGCTTAGCCCGGCATTTTTTATATTATTGATAAATATATCTTTCATATGAACAAGGAGTGAGGTCAGCACTCCTTGTATCTCATATCAGGAGGTGTTCATATGAAAGGTGAAACCAAGATTGTCCAACCGACAATCAATGAATCATTAATCGGCAAACTCATCAAACCGAATAATGATACAAAACCAACATCGTTTACAATCAACGATGTTATTCGTATTGTTACTGAAGCAATTAATGGCTAATCAATTGAAAGGAAAGGTGATCATATGATTACAAGAGAAGAACTGGATATGTACACGAAAGCGTATTCTCAGGGTGACAACTTGATTTCTGATGAGGAGTTTGACCAGCTGATGGAAGAGTATGTATCCAATAATGGCGAAGAAGCAAGACCGTTTACACGTAACAAGCAGAGTGCTGCTGTGAATGACGTAGTTGGGACACTTTCCAAGGTATACGGCGTCAAAGAACCCATGAGATCCAGACAGAAGACTTATGCAGATTGGGTAGATAGTTTATTGAATCATGGTGTATCTAACAATGCTACAGTAATTGTACAGGTCAAGTATGACGGATGCAGCATTGCCTTGGATGTCAAGACTGGTAGATATTTCACCCGTGGAGATTATGACAATGGTGAAAGTATGGATGTCACAGAGTTGTTTGGCCGTCGTGTATCCATAAATGGAAATGCAAAAGGTTTTGCTGGATTAGTGTCCGTTAAGTTTGAAGCAATTATGTCTGAAGAAGCATTCCATGAATTGGGACTTGATCAGAAATACGTGAATGCAAGAGCAGCCACATCTGCCATCATCATGTCTCGTGATAAGAAATTGGCTCAGTATATTTCATTACAACCGTTACGCTGTTACTATGCTGATGGTGGTATGACAATTCCGGAAGAGCTGGAAAAACTCAGTGTAATCTGCTCCTTGGATGCATTTGATACCATTCAGAATTTCATCGATGAAAAATTAGCAGATGGTGCAAAGGTACAGGTTAGTGAAGAAGGGCCATATGCTATTACCAGTGTGCATTATGCAATTGATGGTGTTGTAGTATCTGTACTGGAAAACGACCGTAGTTGTGAATTGATGAAACCTCATATGGAGATTGCCATTAAGATTCTCAACAATATCAAAAAGACAAAGATTATTGATATTGACTGGCAACTGGGAAAGACTGGTAAGATTACTCCGGTTGGTATTCTGGAACCTGTAACATTCGATAATGGCGTAACGGTAGATCATGTTGGTTTGTCAACATTCGATCGTGTTTATGATTTACACTTGCATTTTGGTGATACTGTTAGAATCGTGCATAACATTGTGCCATATCTGTTAGACAGTAAACATGATGGCGGTATGTTAATTCCGTTATTATCCAAATGCCCAAGCTGTGGAGCACCGCTTGATCGATCTAACCTTAAGACAGTTCGTTGCACCAATCCCAATTGTAAGAATAATAAACTTGGCGATATCATTCGTTATTGTGAGAACATGAAGATGATGGGAATCTCCAAGGGTATCTTGTCGAAGTTATATGATTTGGGTTATGTCAGAACGATTGCTGATCTGTATACGATCAATTATGAAGAATTAGCATTAGAACGTGGGTTTGCAGCAACATCTGTTCGTGCATTACAAGATTCAATTAGAAAAGCATCCGTTAATGTTCCATTGGAAAGATTCCTGTCTGCGTTGCCATGCACCAATGTATCAAAGAAGACATGGAGAATGATTTTGGATTCCCGTGTCAATCAGACATTCATGGAGACAGGAGATGGTGAAACAGAACAGCATATTTGTGATGCATTAGTCGAAGAATCACCTGACAACTTCTTGAAACTCATTACCGGATTCACATATGGCGTTGGCGATACGACATGGAAAGCAATTCACTTTGGGATCCGCACCTATTGGGGTGACATTTCCCGTGCCGCATATAATGTTGCTTTTCAAGTTAATTATCTGACCGATGATGATAGAAATAGTAATGGACTCGTGTGCTTCACTGGACATCGTGATCGTGACTTGGCAGCTTTGCTTGCACAGAATGGTTATGACGTAACTGATGATTTGACAAACAGCTGTGTTGCCCTGGTAATTCCGGATGAAGGATATTTCTCATCTAAGGTGAAGAGAGCAATCAAGAAAGGTATCCCGATTTTGACAATTGATTCTGCAACATCCAATTTGAATAGTATGCATAAGATTGTGTAATGAATAACCCCCGCATTTCGCGGGGGTTTCTTTTTTATACCAACTATTATAACACAATCCAATACCAAAATTTGAAAGGATGATGTATATGGATCAACGTAAAAAAGAGGACAATATGGTGGAACGTTTAAAGCACCCGGATGAACAAGGTAGTTCCAACAAAGCCATTTGCCAGATGATCAATCACGCATATCAGAGTAAACATGAAGTGTGGCTTGCAACAGATTGGCATTTGTGGAAACGCAGATCAAAGAACAGACCTTCTTGTGTAAAACGTTCTGATTTTAAACAGATCATCAATAATATCTTGAACACGGTTAAACATGATGACTTGTTGATCTACATGGGTGATTTGGTAGATGGAGAATTCTTAATCAAAAAAGAATTAAAAGATGTATTATTGGAAATTAGTTGTCCCAAGATTCTCGTACGTGGTAACAATGATTTGTTTCCAGATTCATTCTACAAAGAATGTGGATTTTCGCATGTTGTTGATTCTTTTGTTTGGAATGATATTCTGTTTACACATATGCCTGTGAAGAATGATCACAAATTGAATATTCATGGACATCTTCATGGATGTCGTAATTATTGGATACCGTACACCAATCAGATTGATGTTGGTGCTTATGGCGGGAGAAAAAACCCAATCAAATTAGATGAGTTAATGGTGGAGCAACAGGAATATGCAAAGACAATCAAAGAATCTCCTGAACATTTCAATGAGATGGAATTGATGGAATATGATATGTCATTGTATATGCGTGTGATGGAAGAAGGATCTGATTTTGTTCATGATCCATGGTATGATTGATTAGGAGGAATTCATATGAAGCTCATTGATTATTTTATCAAAGAAAAGACGTATGATCATTTCAACAAGGATAACAAAGTACTGCATGTCGGTGATCAGTATAAAGTCAAATTGATTACAAAAAATGGTGTGGTGTATGAACGCATCTATGTGCTGACAGCCGTTTACGATACAGAACTTCGTTTTGAGAATCCGTTTTTCAGAACTGAGAAACTGTTAATGTATCTTGAAGATGTGAATAAAGTTGTTCTTTCGAAAATGAATGGTGAAGAGATCCCATGGGATAATGTGGCATTGATTAAGAATGATGTGAAATATTCAATTGACACATCAAAACTCCGTGAAGGTGGTGTATATCGTTTATCCGTCAAGGACGATGAACGATTAAAAAATGCAATCATTTGGATTGAAGATATCGATCGCAATAGTTGCTTTCATTTCTTATATCAACGCAAATTTGCCAATCCTCTTGGAGACTTTGACACATTCAGTTATCGTGATGGATTATATATCGATGAGATTGTCAAGAATCCTGATAATTATGAATTAGAACCTTTGTTTGAATATACAAATGAAGAGATAGTTAATAAGGAGGAATTATTATGAATTTTATGTATCCCGTAAAGGAATATGAGTTTGATGTTAATGAACTGGTAATTGGTAACGCATACCAGATCAAAGAGATGAACGGGTCTAATCTTATGATTAAGAATGGCGTCCTCGTACGTAAATCTCCAAAGCAACTTGTGTTTGCATCTACACGTATGATTCAGGGTAATTATGAAATTTATAAATTGGAAATTGAACCAAAAGAAGGTACAATAATTGATGAGCTGAAGACATTACCAGAATTCATGTCAATTAAAAAATAAAAAAGGAGATGATAATCATGAATGAATTCACAAAGCAAGTTATGGTGACAAAATTTAATATTGATGCATTGCATATTGGACATGCGTATTATGTCGAAGCAAAGGTAGAAAATTGGCCATCTGCAGAGAATCGTTGTTTGTATGGAATATTGCTTAAACGAACAGAAGATTCCATTCTTTTTGCCACAAATAAAGTATGTTATGATTCAGACGACGGTAGACTTGAAAGTTTCAAACCAAATGAGATCATAAGATTGGTAGAATTGAAGGTTGATGAAGAATGATATTCTTTTTAGCAGATATCCATTTGGGAGTGAAACTTCCACAAGAAGACTTTATGAATTCATTGGATCAAATGTTTACCATCATTCGTAATAGTAAAGAACCATGTGACTTAATCATTGTATGCGGTGATTTGTTTGATCATAATTTAAACATTGATGAGTCTATCTTCGCCGTACAATTCTTAGTGAAGTTGGTATTGAATGATTGTGGAAAAGGGGATATGAAACATATCCCCGTTCACTTCATTGAAGGGACATTTTCCCATGATCGTAAACAAATGAAAATCTTTATGCCATTACTGGAGAATCTCCCATGCTCTGTGTTCTATACGGATACATGGTGTAAAGTGGAATTACCCAATGGCATAAAAGCATTGTATCTCCCACAAGAATATGGTAATGTGGACTACTCTGATGCATTCAATGAACATTATGATTTGATTGTGGGGCATGGACCTATCTCATCTCAGAACAAACAAGTAGTCACATCTCATGGTACAGAAATCATGCATTCGGTGGAAATGTTGGGTGAGCATTCTGACTTATGTGTATTTGGTCACTATCATGAATACACTGATTTTGGGAATGGTGTATATTATGCAGGATCCATGTTGCGGTTTCGATATCATGAAGATACTCCAAAAGTATTCTTTATGTGCGATAAAGACTTTAAAGTCACAACTGTTAAGAATCCATTTGCAAAAGAATTTAAAACCATTGAGATTCACAATCCTGAAGAATTACGTGATGAATTATCCAAGCAAATCGATTCTCCACATCGATTTGTCATCAGCACTACAAATGATCAAGAGTTGGAAGCATATCATGCGATTATGAACACCACAAAACAAAATCAGTTTGTGAAGTTTAAGATTGAACGAACGGAAGAAGTTGTGGAAGAAGATAAGTTGGATGTTATCCAGCATTCTAATGTGGTTGAACCAATCGAGGGTTTGTTACAATTTATCAACGAGAAATACAATGTGGATGTGACGAAAGAGGTGAGAGAATATGAAGACAAAATCAAACAAGAAACCACCAAAAAATGATTGGAATTGGAATAATTTCATCATCATTCTCATTTACCTTATTTTGACAATCTATTTTGGTAGCAAGTTATTTAATCATGGGACAATCGTTGTTGGTTGTCCCGCACCGTCCGATAGTACTCGAGAAATTTATGTAAGGGAGATATCACAATGAAAGATCAACCAATTCAATTTGTCATCGGATATTTCAATATTGGAGATACATATTCCGTGACAAGTAATTATGAAAGCAAATTCGTTGGAAAAGTAATCGATCTGGATGATAACATTTCACCAAAGATCGTGACATTTGAAACCGTTTATGGTGCATTAAAGATCACCGCAGAAATGGCTGTAACACAGAATTATCGTTTTGAAAAACTGAAAGGAGAATGAACAATGAAGAATGAACCGATTGTGCTTAGAACAGAGCAATGGAATCACAAGAAGCTTGTTGTCGGGAAAGCATACTTGCTGTATGATAAGGACAACATGGTTGGTCAACATGTGATGTTGCGCAAGATTCACAATGGGCCACATCCTTCATTAGAATTCATTTACCCCGTATGGGATGATAAAGTAAAAGTGAAATCCATTTTCATTGGTTCTAGTGAGGATCAGCTGAACATGTTTTTGATTTCCCCACTTGAAGAAAATATTGATGAGGAATCTATTTATAATGCTTAATCAGGAGAGATGATTTATGAAGAAGATTACATTAAGAAAAGTTGTATTAGTATTGGCACTTGCATTGACTGGTTTGTCCATTTCTACAGATGTCTATCGTGTCAACAAAATGGTGGAGGAGTTGTTTGAAGATGAATGAGATTAAAATGAATCCGTTGTGTTGTGACAATCTTCGTCCTGTGTGGCTGAAGTATGCTGCTGATTTGATCAACGGTATGTACGATAATGAATTAGATGAAATGTTTGAAGAAGGAGCAACCAATGAGGAAGAGATCGGAAGTAAGGAAGAACCACCCGTTGCCTGATACATATCAGAAACATGAAACATTGATTATGATTTGTTCGATTACAGTATTATTAGTGACAACATTTTGTGTCTTATCAACAGAATTATTGTTTAATAAAATGATGAAGATTCAAGAAGACCCATTGAAAATTCAAACTGTTGATATGTCGAGTGGTCATGCAGTTGTTGTCACATATTATACGAATCATGTCGAATTGTATGATGGTCAGATTTCATTTGTTGATCGTGATGGGAAGGAGATCACACTTCCCACCGCAATCATCACAGTGAATCAAATCAATGGAGGGAAGTAAGATGGCAGTAAAGAAAGCAAGTGTGTTAATGGAAGAAAACAAGGACAAATCCATGATGGAGATTCTGTCGATGGGTGGTTCTTCCGAAGTATTTAAGAAGAATGATTTGATTGATTATTCGTATCCAACCGGTATCTCGGTGATTGATTATTCTTTGGGATATGAGGTGAATGTCAAAGATGAAACTGGTAAATTGATTAGAAAGCGTCAGTGTATTGGTTTACAAGCCGGGTCATTTAATGTCATTACAGGTGCAACTCAATCGTTCAAGACAACAATCGGAATGCAGATGTGTGCGAATATTGCATATGCGAATGATGGGAACGTGGTACATTTGGATGCTGAAAACAGATTGGTTGTACAGCGTTTAAAGAATCTCACCAAGTTACCGGATTCGTGGTTTGATGGTGAACATCCTCGTTATGCACTGCGAGGTGGTGCAATTGGTTATGATACGTTACAATCATTTGTCACAGAGATCTATGAGAACAAGATCAAGTTCAAACAATTGTTACTTCGTGATACTGGTGAAGTGGATGATCATAACAGACCTATTTGGTTGATGCCTCCGACTGTGATCTTCTTAGATTCCTTGTCTGATGTAATTGGAAAAGAATACGATATCCAAAACTCCAAGGAATGGGAGAAACAAAAAGAGATGCGTAATAATGCAGATGGTATGCGTAATGCGAAAACCTTAAAAGGTGTTATTTGTGATATCTTACCAATGTTAAAAGAAGCAAACATCATTTTCATCACAATTGCTCATGAGAATGCGAATGTATCTGGGACAATCGCTCCACCAAAGAAGCAGTTTCAGTATGGCGATCATGCAACAAAGATAAGTGGCGGTAGAACTGTGGAATATAATGCATCATCCGTTATGGGTTTCACAGGTGAATCTTCTGCAGACTCTCGTTATGAAGAATCGACAGACGGATTTGTTGGTAATACGATTCTTTATGAGCCAATTAAGTTGTCAACGAATCAGAGTGGTAACAAACGTAGTGGATTGGGATTCCGTATTGTTGTTGATAAGACACAGAATGGCTGTGACAATCTCCGTACACTTGTATTGTTCTTGAATGATCGTGGGCGTTTGAAGGGTAACAAAGCAGGATTCAAGGTATTGGATGAGCAGGGTCAAGAAGTGAGTGGTAAGTTCACATGGAAACATATCTATGAAGACTTCCAGCAAGACCCAGCAACATACAAAATCTTCTTACTCACAGCAAAAAAAGAACTCGATAAATTGGTTTCTCCTGCATTGGATGTTGCTGGTAAAATCAAACCGTTTAATATGAATGGAATCTTAGCTGAATTAGATGCATTAAATTAACAAAAAAGAATCCCCGGCTAAGCCGGGGATATCATATAAATTACTTGTACAGATATTCCTTGAGGAATGCGTCCAGTGCTTTTTTGGCTTTCTTTTTCTGTAATGGATAAAGTGTTTGTTCATAATTTGTTTTAGGACGAATGTCATTCGTAACCCAGATATACACATCACCGATCGTCTGCATTTCTGCATGATAATACAATACCTGATATAACTTTTTCTCGAGATTAAGATGGTCAGTGCGCCATTCCATCACAAGTGGTTCATCCGGGATATCCACCATCAGCTCTACCTCATGATGGAATTTCTCAGGCATTTCAGCATATTCAGTATGATAATACGAGCAATTTACAATATAACAGATAGCTTCACGCATTGCCTTTTCACGACTTGTAAATTTTGTGAATTCCCAATTTGCACTAAACAGTGTTCTGTGAATCGAAAGAATGCTAGATACCTTTGCAAGCCGGGTAGTATCGAATACAACTTCATCGTTCTTGAACATTTCATGGATTGATTCAATGTCAATGCCGGGGTCTGCCTGTTTCATAACATATAACATTTCATCAATATATGTCATAATATACGGATTCCCGTTTTCATGAAATCCATTGTGAATACCTAAAAATGCGGCGAGATTATACGGATAAGAGTATTCACACATTCTAATCAACGGTTCAATGAGTTTCTTACAACCAGACTGACGAAGTTTACGAAATGCTTGTCGTTCAATCTGTTGTACTCGTGAACTACAAACGGTTTTACGTCCATCCCAGTATTCGTCTTTTCTTTCAACGAAGTTCGAAATTTCTGTATAGGTTTTATGCTCTTTATAATGTTCAAGTAAAATTGTTGTTTCACGTTCTTCTAATGTTGGTAACATGCGATTCTCAATTACATCGATGAAGAACTGTGGAGGAATCTTTAAAACTTCATCATCCAATTCTCCAAGCATGCCCATCATAAAATTATACGGGTAATCTTTTGTTGTCATTTTACATTTCTCCTTTACATAATAATAGAGCGGTTCATAATTTCATCCCTCATTCTATCGTACTCGGGATGCCGCTTATCCAAAATCCATCCATTACAGAATGGAATTTTGAATGGTTTCATTGGTTCGTCAAGCTCCGTGATAGTTCTGTCTTGACGAGGACCTTCACTGTCCGGAGCATCGGCGGGCCAACTAATCTTTGTTTCATAAGCCATCATTTTCACCTCCTTTATGATGGATTTAAATAAGTCAATCATAAACATCAATCCTTTCAATCCCGCCCCATTGGGGCGGGAAGATTGTTTAAACCATTGCTAATTTTTTATGTTCATCTACTGATACTGAGAGTAATTCCGGATTCGCAACCTGATACTTGACAATGGCCCAGAAAGTTCTGTTTAAAGCTTCCTGATACTGGGAGCGACCATACTGTTCAGATACAGACTTCATATACTCATAGTCAACCAAGGCTTCGATATACAATCCACTGATATTGTTATTGATGAGATTCATAGAAATGTCTGCGACATGCACATGTTTGCCGGAATCCTTCCAATACTTGTCTAACAACACGCCACGATTTGCGACGTTAACATATTCAACGGTCTGAATCAAGCTCGGAAGCTCAACCATTTTTGTTTTGTCCTTGCGATAGAACACAAGATTCTTAATTTGGATATTCATACTTTTTCTCCTTTATTACAAATTTTTACATTAATTTTTTTGCATGCAACGGAACACCCTGGTGAATTTCTGGCTTATTATTTAACGAACGGGTTTCAATCAAAATAACCATATCCCAGAACAATTCATCCAATACACCCAACAATGAAATTGCATCACCACTCGTCAGGTCATTCAGTGCTTCTTCATTAGCCATTGCTCTGATATCTGCAGTTTTACCGTTACGGAAACCGATTGTCAAATCCAACACAAATTTGTCATTATCATTCCCAAGAATCGATACATCAACAAAATTGAGTGGAACATCATGTAATCTACTTCGGAGAATGGTTTTGGTATTCTCTTCTGTAGACTCAACAGGAATAATGAAGTGATTTTTCATACATAAACTCCTTTCAAGGAGGGGGTGCAATTGCACCCCCTTATTTCCTTACACTTCAATCGGTTCAGTATCGGCAGCACCAACTGTGACTTTCTTTGTACCACCATTGTTAGCAACCTCTACATACAATTCACGCTCAACAATGTTGGCCAATTCTTCTTGTTTCATAACAAGCAAACGGTCGGGACCACGCCAATGACCATTGACGAATTTACCAGTAGAAGGACGAATATAACCAGGGCACCACCACAGAGTTTTGTGACGCTGATACTTTCCACCGATTGTACGGTAAACGTTCTTGCGAATCGTCTTGTAAGTTTCAGCATCGACGTAACGACGACGGATGTTGTCCTTCTTCTTGTTGGGTCTGCATGTATGATTGTGAACTTCACGCTCAACAGGCTCCCATCCCTCGACAAAGATTGTCTTGGTAATCGGGTGCAGCATAGCTAATTCGCATCCATACCACATTGCTAAGTACTGTGTGAGAATCATTTCCAATCCACTGGGAGACATGAGTCTACCGCCCTTCAACACACCACGGACAGCAATTACCTGATTGAATGAAACATATTTCAGATTCTCAATTCTTTTCTCAGTTTCATTTTCCTGGCAAGCATCGAGTGTCAATTCAATGACTACCTCGAAATCCATTCCCTCAAAACGGATTTTAGCTGTACCGATGACAACATGCCCTTCATAACCGGAATTACGGAAGTTCTCAATCAGTTCTACATAATTCGGACGAATGTGTACCGTGCAGTCTTTTGTGAGAATTCCATCCTTGGTCATAATCTGAGAACCAAGACGCATGTCCATAATCGGGATGGTTTTAGCCCAGATGATGTCTGTTGGAATTGAAATATTTGGGGATTCTGTCAACGCCTCATAGCCCCACATTCTACCAAGTTCATCGATACCCTTCTTGTCTAGGTATATGATATCGGTAGGGCGAGCAGATGCTTCGTCGAAGAGTCGCTTTGTTGTCTTGCGGTTATGAATGTGAATCTTCTCCACATCATCACCATAAAGAAACTGTTTGAGTCCGCCGGTCTCCTCTAAATGCTGAAAGTGTGCAGCAATCATTGTCAGCTCATCATCGCCAACTTCGCTACCACCAGCAGTTGTTGTGTACTTGCGCAGTTCTTCCTTAATTTGCTGCACACGTAATGCTTTTCGGATGTCATTGACATTTGCCATATTTGTTTACCTCCTTAAAGTAAAAGGGTAGTTTTATGTCGTGCCCAGGACATTTGTCGTATGATTTACTTATTTGAAGAGCTCAGCTTCAGTGGTACATCAACAGTTGACACTGTGATGTTAGTAGCTGTTCTCTTGTCAGTATTGGGAATCGGTGCATCAACGATATGACGAAGTACGCCATTATCACCCTTCTCCGTATGCATGTGAACAGAGTAGTCCACAATATGACGGAATCCAAGAGCTTTTGACGATTCATCCTCATGAGAGATTACCAGCATTGTGCATCCACGGGTCTCTCTGTCGATGACATCAATAACCTTTTCCTCGGTACAATACTCATCATCACGCAACCAACGGGTACGCTTGTCCAGTGCACTTGTTACCTCATCCAGCATGATAATATCAGATGTGTTACGAACAGGATTCACAACACCTTTCTGGTAATTGCGGATATGGATAAAGAGTCTCATCAGACTGATACGAGATGCTTCGCCACCAGATGGATGAACACCTTCACCTAAGATGATAGTATCCAATCCATCAGGAAGAGCACGCAACCAGTCACCCATGCCGATGTCATCAAGCAATTGTTCAATCACCGTATCCGGCACGTATTTATTACCCAACGTAATGTTGTTACGAAGGGTATCATACAAAAGTTCTGTCTTCTGGTGGATATAAAACACTCTAACATCCGGGGGTGTAGAGCCTTCCATTTCTCCAGCAAAGAACTTGAACAATGTTGATTTACCAACCCCTGAAGCAGCTTCGATTCTGTATCTCTTACCACGTTTGATTTCCAATTCAGGAATCAGATAAGGATTCTTAATCTCCGTATCAGAAGCATAATGGAATCCAATATTCTTGAGAACCAATCTCTCAGGCATAACTGGCTTTTCTTGGTATTCGACATCGTCACCTTTCAGCTTGTTGATGACTTCGTTACAACCATCAATTTCAGACTGATTAGCAACATAGTCAGTGATGAGTCCAACCATGTTGTTGATTGTCCATTCATTGAATGCGATGAAGAGTGCTAACGATGTATCATTATTAGCAAATGCGACATACAATGCCAACACACAAGGCACATTGATGAGGAAGTTGAAGAATCCCTCATACAAATTCTGTGCCGGATTGTTGCATGCAGGTGCGCATTCATATTGAACCTCTTCCTGAGTGGACATCGCATAATCGTCAGCACCCATATATTTAAGCATTTTTACTGCTTCAAAATTGGATACTGTCACCTGATGCATATGACCTTTGAGCTCAGCCTTCACGGTGTCGCATTTCAGAAGCTTATTGCCATTCAGATAGCCAACAATGCAAAATACCATGATGACAACCATTGCAATTGCCGTTGCCGGAGAGAGTTTGAAGATTTCCCAGACAACAATAGCAAACGGAATCAGCGCCTGAAGTGTTGCCAAGATAGTTGCTGCCTGTCCGGACTTGAGGCCAGCAATTTCAGAAGTTGTATTCATAATACTTCCAACACCAACTTCGGTAATGTCGGAGATTTTGGACTTGAGCGCCTTCTGGAAAATCTTCAGGTACCAGCTGTCGCATACATTAAGCTTGAAAGCTTTCAGAATGTAACGATAAAGAATGGATACAGCAGGAATGGCGATATTTAACAGGATAATCGAACGCATGATATTGTCGTTCATTCCATCACCAATTTCCTTGTACACAGAACTCTGATGCTTCGTGAGAATACCTAGGACAACCGCCAATCCAATATTCATCAATGCCAGTACCACCTGTGGAATCTTATGCATGATGATATGGGAAATTTTCCACTGTGCAGATTCCGTAAACTTGTTTTTCTTTTTCATCGTATTTCCTCCTTTGATTCGATGAAAGTGCGGGCCCTTGTGACAGAAGGGCCCTGGGTTGATATTCATACATTAACCGCATACTGCGTATACGGTCTTACCGTCGAGCTCCCACTCAACGACGATTGTCAGAATTCCGAAGCTGTCCGAATCACCTACACGTACTGAGAAACCGTGCTCATGGAGATATTTGACATTTTCGAATTCCAGGAATAAGCCATCTGATGACAACAGATTTGCGGCATCATCAGCTACTTCGTGCACCTGCGGAAGTCCACAGTAATCACCCTCTTCATCAGGTTTTGTGTGAAAATCAGCAATTGTGAACTCTTGCAGTTTCTGAACAAATTCTTCGATTGTCATAGCATTCACCTCCTTTCGATGACAAGCGCGATGCTTCCGGGGGCCGAAGCCCCCGTTCGCATCTTTGTTCAAATCATGTCTTTCACCATTGTACCATTCTTGCGAATCGCCTGTTCTAACAGATTCATCGCCTCATGATGATGGTAAACATCATGCCAATTGCGGAAGAACGACAAATCGAACTCCCCGTGGCAGAACCATTGGCCAGTGGCATTCTTATCCTCTTTGAGAATGAAGTCACCCTCATATGTAGGAGTAGTCAACCACTGGTACTTCCCATCTTTTCTGATAACAACTGCATTCTCATCATCAGCACTTGTCAATGCCATGTTGACATCAACAGCACTTCCGATAAGCGGCATGCTCAAATCAGAAGACAGGTCTGTGATTTTGATCTTCATAAAATCACCTCCTTTATTTGAAGATCACAAATAGACTTTCATCTATTGTCATATTAATAGTACATATATCAAAGTTAAAAATAATAGAAATGACAAAGGAGGCCCAGAGGCCTCCAAAGTCAAGTGTAAAAAAAGAATTGGAAGTAAAGATGACCGATTGTGGAGAAGAGATTCGAACTCTTGCATGCATGCTCCAAGGGCATGTGTCTTCACCGCTTGACTACTCCACATTTTATATTGATGGGCCTACAGAATCGAACTCTGATAACTCGGTTATGAGCCGAGGGGTCTAACCATTGATCTATAGGCCCATGGGCTAACATAGAAAAATTACAACGAAGGTGATACTCTATTGTTCATAGAGTATCGACCGTCGAGGGATGCTTCGTCCTCCGCAAACCGTCTGTCATTTCACGTCCGGCTGATCAAGCTACACGTTCAACGTGAATACACAGTGCATCTGACCTATCCTAATTCGTAGACTATTCAACTTCTACCGGATACACGACACTTGGAGCTACCGCGTGTTGGAATTCAGCCTCCTCATTGCTCGAGCTCACATGCCTATTCATGTGGTATTTTTATGATTCAGCTTCGGTCGAAAAAAATATCTTACCACCAATTCAGGTGGTTGGTGCCGGATACAAGATTTGAACTTGCATGCTACAATAGCGCTCCGTCTTAAGCGGAGTGTGTCTGCCAATTTCACCAATCCGGCATATGTGGAGATTGGGGGTCTCCACATCGCGAAAAGGATTAACGCCCGAAAGCATGTTGTTAATCCCAAGCGCTGAGGGTGGGTTTCGAACCCACGGGCCGTTAGGCACAGAAGATTTCAAGTCTACGCTCTTATGACCACTTGAGCACCTCAGCAAATGTATCTATTAGTATATAAAATAAATTAAGAAAATAAAAAAATAACCGGAGATTTCTCTCCGGTTATTTCGGTTAAATACGTGACGTAACTGAACTTAACCATGCTATACCAATGCATCACTGTACATACCATGCTATGCCATAACTGTACCTCACGAAGCTCAGCTATACCTTCACATTACAGTATCAGGCTTTGCTAAACTCAGCTGTACCAGTACCATACATCACCCATCATAACTCAACCAAGCTTAACCATTGCTCAACCATACTTGACTGCGCATCACCATGACACCACTCAACCAAACTCAGCTTTACCTTTGCCAAACACAGCATGACTAAACTCAATAATGCAGTACATTACCAATACAATACACACTTCACATTACGTTACCATATACTACTTTACTAAGCCATTGCTTTACGATACTTCGATTTCCGATGCTATACCATTACTGAACTAAGCCTGACTTCACGGTGCATCATCTCACATCGCCATGCCATTACCCTACGTTACTAAACTACACCAAGCATTACTATGCCATTGCGATACACTACCCAGCTTTACCTTTGCTAAACACAGCATGACTAAACTACATAATGCAGTACCGTTACCAATACCATACCATGCTTCACACTACTTTACCAAACCATTGCTTTACCACATACTACTATACTAAGCCATTGCGGCACCAAACATAGCATTACTATACCATTGCAATACATGACTAAACCAAACTAGACCTTTCACCACGTTACCTTGCCTTGACATAACTCAACCTAACTTTACCTTGACTTAGCCTTGCTTCACTTTGCATTACACTACAAAACCAATACTATGCCAAACTACACTAGCAGAGCTACGCCATACCATCACTTGATGTGCTTGGAATAGTTACCACCAATCACAGCATCGTCATTTTCTTCGTCGAGGAGTTCCCAAACGAATTTTCCTTTACCGGAGTTTCTCCATTGACCTGTGCCATGATAGTAACCATAATCCAACCATTCTTCAATGAGTTTCTCGTCGGAATCAACCATCAGATGAATAGTGAATGTTGAATTGCTCATAGCAGGAATTGTTTCAGAGCAAGCAAGCGAGACACGCTCTCCCTGAGGTGTCTGCGCACGGAGTGGTCTCTGGCAAAGTGTGATTTCACCGGAAGGTTCAATAACACACTGTCTCTCGTTAATGAAGATGAGTCCATCAATCTGCTTCTTGAATGCCTTGACCTTGGAAGTAGCAGTGCCAGGAATCTTACGCATAAACGAAGCAGTTTCCTTGAAATAACCCTTCCACTGATAGTCGTAGAGGAACGGCTTTCCATCTTCAGTGCGAGGAAATACTGTCGTTCCCTTCTCGAGGGTTTCGTCAATACCAACAGCAGCGATTTCATCTTCGATTGTTGCTGCGTCTTCGGACTTTGATGCGATGAAATCCTTATAGATTTCCTTGGAGTTAGGAGCAGTACCGAGGAGCTCCTCAATAAATGTTACACGGATTTTCATGTCTTTCATAATTAATCTTTCCTTTCTTAATTGGGCTATGATTCGGATATTCGGACTATATTAAACAGGGATAGTGAATTGTATTTCCCTGGAACTAAATATGATATCTGTGATATCATATTAATAGTACATATATGAAAAATATAAAAATACAAATTTTGTATGGTAACCGGAAATTACAGTTTGAAACGATCTTCCAAAGATTCACGTTGACAGTACTCAATCACATATGGTATTAAATCAACATGTGTTTCACAATAATGATCAATAAAATAATCGATATACGAAACAGGTATCTGCTTGATACAATCGAATTTGTTTTGTTCTACAGATTCTTTGATTAACGGGATAATTACCTTTTCAATATAAAGAGTTGTACGTGAACTCTCCGGATCAAAATGTTCAAACCAATCTAATGTACACTCTGGAATCTCACCACGTTCCACAAACCATTTGATCAAATGCTCCCGCATGGGATCTTCCAGTCTTCCATATTGCAAAAACACTTGTGTGGTCACGACAATATCATACAATTCACGTGGTGTAATAAAATCCGATGTTTCAATTCCATGAAACTCAAATTCAAATCTCTTTTTCCATTTCGGGAGATGCATTAATTGATCTTCTAAATCAATCATCATGTGAATCAGTGAGAAATAAATATCACCACTAGGAGTATGTTGATATGTCCCATCATTACTAATACAGGTTTTCATTGAAACATGATTGATCATTTGTTCATACATTTGTACTTTGTGATTGATCAATCCCATTCCATCGGGTATACATTTACTGGTTTCCGGACTCAAGAAGTCGTACATAATCATTTCTTCCTTTCGTTTAAAAGTAATTTAACGTGATGAAACAATAAAGAATTAAATTTGATTGGGGCCAATGGCCCCAATCACAATTCAGTATAGGAAGTAATGTACCATATGAGCAGTTAGGTACAATTGGTGCTGCTTGTGAGACTTGAACTCACACGTCTTTCGACACAAGATCCTAAATCTTGCACGTCTGCCTATTCCGTCAAAGCAGCTTCATCCCGGATGGTAGTCAAGCATCCGGGTTATTACGAAAGGAAGGCTCATCTACAATGGCAGGTCATCGTAGATATGGCGCCCACTGATGGACTTGAACCATCGACGCATCGGTTAACAGCCGATTGCTCTACCGTCTGAGCTAAGCGGGCAAAAAGACGGTGGTATGTTTTCATACCACCGGACAGAACAAACTAATTTTACTTTAAAGGAGTCTAAAAGCTAAGAAAAATTTAAAAAGGAAATCTTATTATGAATAAAGCTTTTCTGAGAATATTGGCAACTGGAATACCAATTTAATGATTTTAGATGCCAAACTGGTAAAAGCATCATGCATCAGACGTTGAATGGAGCGATGCTATGTATGTGAAAAAGAAGTAGCCAGTTGCTCTGCATCAGAAATTATAAAAACATATTCTAGTTCGAGAGGGTTTGAATATGCGTTTATCGTATTTAATAGTTACCAAGTAAATGCGTAACCAAGACCGTTCTTGAGATCAGAACGAAGGGGATCTGCAAATGTTGCCTTGTTTTCCAGACCGTTTACAGTAACAATTGCAAACTTCTGTGTTGGTTCAGCTGTTACAGGTGTTACTTTTGCAGCAAAGATGTAATTAGTACCCTTCACTACCTGAGTACCTAACAGAGCAAACGGCTCAACCTTAGAACCAACAAAGCCTTCGAAAGTCTTATCGAATACAGTCTTTGCATCTTCGGGGATTTCAGTCTTGACATCAACAACTGTTCCACCAAGACCAGTACCACCTTCAACAACTCTTTCGATATTGACAATTGCAAAGTCGTTGCCCTTTTCATTGAGAATTACCAGAACAACATTCTTGGTATCTCTACCAGTGATAACAACTTGTTCTGCGAGAATGGCATGATTTGTACCATTCACAACCTGAGAACCAAGATAAGCAATTGGTGTATACTGAGCACCAAGCAGCTCACCAAGCTTTTCAGTAAATGCGGAAGAAACTGTAGCAACCTTCTGTGGCATTGAGCCTGTTGTCATATCGACAATCTCGACATTCCATGTACCTACTGACATATGAATCATCTCCTAAAATAAATAAATTTAATAAAGTCTGAGAATAATACAATTGGCGTTAGATGTAACCGAATAAATGTTTCTGTTAGAAGTATCCAATTGTGCTGCATCAGACATCTATTTTGAATTCGAGCATTTTGATATCGGTTTGGCTATAGATAGTGTTGGCAACATATAAATCTTTTGAAGTAACCGATAATCCTGCTTCGAAATTCATTTTAAATTAACTGAGATGGCCGTATCTCATTCTAGGAGGTCAACCTGATGGACTATGATTATGCGTGTAAGAATATAAATCATCCAACCATCTCAGTTTGTGGTAGCTGTTTTTTCCTGTCTTTAACGCCCTCTTCGATAAACAGCCAAAACGTCATGCGCCCGTCTTTTCAACTTGCTGGCCACCAAGCGATAGGCCGAACCCACATCCTATCCCGTACCCCTCGCAGCTTCCTTCTAATGATACTTTCTCGCATCACATTATTGTGATGCTTCTATATTATCCCATTGCTTAATGTATTCGTTTGCAAATGAGATTTCTTTGCCAGTCCAACCAGTCATGATTGCACAACGATAAGCCATGATTGGCATTACAGTATTGTCATAACCAGCTGTCTGAATACAAAATACATTCAGCTTTGGATTAATCTTTTTACGATATGTTTGGATTAACTTGTATACATCGATGTGCTGTCTACCGGTAAAACGTGGTCCACATCCATATCCCATCTTTGAATATGCAGCAATATCGGAATGTTCACCATACAATCCACCAGTACCAGCTTGCATATCGGAATAAATAAAGAGATTGTCAATGTGTTCTTTGTTCTTAATAGCACGCCATAAGTATTTCCAAATACCACCTTCGGTTGCTCCGCCAACATCATCACATTGACCCTTATCAATCTTATGAGCCTGACTCAGAACACCCTTTCTCTTTGAGATTGGATATGCAATATACCGATCACCAAACTTAACAGCATCCCCTTCATCAGAACAAGCGCATGCCAATACAGCTGACAGATTGTCAATATTGGCAACACGAACAATTCCATATTCCGATACAAATCTACCCCAAGCAGATCCACTATTATCAGACAGAGCAACTGTTCTACCACTCAGATGTGGAAAGTTATCAACGGCAATATCAATGCATTCTTCCAAAGCATCTAAAATCATTTGTTTGTGATTGATCACATCTGTACATTCATCAATCGCTGTATAAGCGGATGAATAACGGAACGGGAATTGTTTACCATCTGGAACTCCATCTTTCAGTTTCTGTAAGATACGTTTACAAGTATCCATATCACTGATTTCTTTGAAGATGTTACGGAGGTTTCTCAATAATGCCATATGACCAATATCAATTGTGTGAAGAATATCAGCCCATGTTGCACCATCGGATCTCAACTGTTCCCATGTCTTTTGTTCATTAACCACGTTAACAGTACCAGTCTTCATCAGCTCGTTAATGACTGTTGAATTGGCATGGCATAAACGAACAGTATTGATCATGCCGATTTCGAAGTTTTTATATTTGTTAATCTGAACAGGTGATAATGCCTCCAAACGATCTGCCATAGAACGTTTCAAAATAGAAGGCATTTGATTCTTCTTACCATCATTCAGCCATAAATAATAAGCAGCTTGCATTGCTGGTTCATCAGGTCTTTTCATTACCTTATATTCTAACTGTCTGAACAAACCAGGATGTGTTTTGTTGAATTCAGCACGTTTTGGATGAAGTGCTGCACGAACCATGATGACCTGAGGATTCAATCTCATGTAATAAGTATTGCGTAAATGAACTGCCAAACGAATTGTCGCTTCATAATCATAATCCAGCGCTTTGTCAATCACATCGGTGAAGAATTCAGTTGCTGTCTTTTTATTGTATTCCGGGAATAATGCATCAGTAATCAGATCATCAATCAAATATACGGAATCATGTGAATAATGAAATCCACCACTACTACTACTACAATAGAATCCGCTACTACGATAATACTGCGCTTCTCCAAAGATAGAAGAAGCTGCAACAAGCTGTAATGTCTGAATGGGATTTAATTTGTAACTAATTCCATTCATGAAGTTTGTTGTAGCACCAAGGGATTCTTCTTTTTTCTGATTAGAGACTGCTCTTGAAATCTTACTCATATGGATATTCCTCCTACATAAATAAATTTATAAAAAATTCCGAGAATATTAGAAAGGGTTTTTTATTGGCACTAGAGGCCTTCTAGTTTTCGTGGCTAAGTTTTACATGTATATGCCACGTTTACATGGAGCTTTCGGCTCAGAGAAGAGTAAATCCTATTATCTTCTGAAGTAACCCTTTTCTCTGCTTCGGAATTACTGGATATGTGTGAGAATGTTGGACCTGTTTCTTGTAGGACTCGAACCCACATAGTTACCTAAACACAGTAATGATTAACCATAAATCGAAGTAACAGAGTCCTCTGCTTCACACATTGGTCGAAGTGACAGGGCTTGAACCTGCGGCCTCTTGATCCCAACTCAAGCACTCTCCCAGCTGAGCTACACCTCGAAACAAAACATGCTTCATTACATTGCTTTGTAATTATTAGTAATATATGATGTAAAAATAAAAAAAAAATATAAGACAGGCGAGGGAGAAGCAATTCGCAAATCTCCCTCATACGCCAGTCATAATGTTGAGCAGTTTATAGACCTACTCCGGTCTTTTTCATCAGATAGGATCAGGTATAGTTTAAATCCTTTAGCAGCTTAGTGTTTGCCCACCACCAGTCTCAATACCCTCAATACCGCAGTACCTAATGTGGCATAGTCCTGTACGCCAATTTCGTTGAAATGACGATGAAATGTAGCGTTCTCGGCAAACCGCCTGAGGGTATTTCTATCCTCATCAGTCAGGTTGCCCTTGTCATTACAACAATCGACAACTACTTTGCCGAGCATATAGGTATTGTGCCAATACAGTGCTGCTAACATCAACAAGGTTGCGGGGGGGTCATTTACCAACATAGGATTCATCGCCTTTGGCTTATTCTCCTTTGGTTTATCCTCCTTTGCCAACTTTGCCAACTCTGCTGCTACAATATCTTTTACAATGTCCTTTTCCGCATTTGTCATAATTATTCCCTTTCTCCCAATATAGCCTTGGGATCCACCGCATCTGGGAATGACACGGTTTAAGATAGTTGGCTGTTCTATTCAAGAGGTCGTTTCTAAGTTTGACTGATATATTTATATTAATTAAGTATCCCTTGAGGAGGGTTCAGTCGTTAATACTACAACGTAGAATAGTAAGACTTTGTCTTTCTATCATATAAATTATATATATATGAAAAAATAAAAAAAATAGATGGGGGCAATTGCCCCCACCAAATTACTTATTACCCCATGAGTTCGGATGCTGGAAGCCAAACGAAGAATTTGCATAAAACTGTGCATTCGGATCATTACCAATTTTCAACAGATGTTCATCACACTTCCATATTGTCGGATAAATGTAATGGGTGTTGAACGGAACTGCACCACGTAACATGTCTTCCAGAATTGTCGATAAGTCGTTAGTAGATTCATAAAAGTGAGCCGGGGTAGCTTTCTCACCATAAATGCTATCAACGCTGTCGGTGTCAGAATAAAGATACATAAAATCACTTCCTTTGTAATGTTGATTTGAATCACGGTTGATTCTTCATTACGTATAAATGATATATGTATCAAGATTAATTATTTAATGCCTTTTCCAATAACTTATTAACTGTCGCAAAATCATCCGCACAAATCTTAGATAATTTTTGGAATCCCTTTACTGCAGCTTGCATATATTGTGTTGCAGTCTCATATACCTTTGGATTCGTTCTCCATACAGATCTATCATCTGCTTCCAAACCAGCCAATTCATCAGCAACATATCTAGTGACTTGTAATGCTGGAGTAAGTGTTTTTGCAATTTTATCAAGAATATATAGGTAATTTGTTAAAGGCGGTTTTACTTGAACACCATCTGCAGGGAAACCATCAAAATCATTAGAATGAAAATCATTATTCAAATACTGCTGGTCCTCTTGATAACTTGTAAAAAAGACTTTCATAATACCAGCTTGGTTTTGATCAGTAATTGCAACTTTCGTTTTGATCGGATCTAATGATGTTGCATATTTATATGCCGTAACAGCTGGTGGTTTACCGGAATACTTTGGTGTATTCACTTGGAATAATCTTTTAATTTGCATTACTTGCGATGCATAATTTGCACGAAGTTTAGATAAACCAACCGCTTCTTGAATTAATGCCCAACAGCAATTTGCATAATATAATAATGGATCAACATCCATATTATTTGTACGATCATCCCACATATACAACATGACACCATCAGCAAATAAATCACGTAACTTATGGCGTCTTAACCATTCCAATGCTTTTACAAATCGATGGTTTCCTTTTTCGATGAATGTTTTAATTCCGTTAATAATTTTTCCAAACAATTTAAAGATTCCACCAATTAGAGTAACCAAAATTTTGAATGGAGACATTTGCTTGTTGTATTGCTGGTTAACGGTTACTGAGATATCTTCTTGATAGAACGATGGTTCTTCCAACATCAAGATCTGATTAGACAAACGGTAATCATTTGTATACTTTGCTTGTTCCATGACAAGTCTTAATGTTTCCGCATGAATAAATGCACGTTCCATTTCTTGATATGCCTCTTGTACATCTTCAACAGCATTTTCAATTGCTGCATCATTTGCTTCCTTCGATGCAGAATGCAAATTAAATTTATCAACAGCCGTTGTCATTGCAGAACCTTCATCCATTCCATAAGAAATCAGTTCTTCATATTCTTTACGAATATCAGGATCACGGGGAACATATTTTTCACCAGTGATCTCTGCTTTTGCAAACAGCAATTGTTCTAGATGATATCTTTCTTCATCACCAATATCAGAATACAATCTCTGAAGAATGTCAATCTTAGAAGTCTTAGCAGCTTCCATATAATCAGACAATGCCTTTGCTTCATCTGCAACAAACTCCATGATTCTTGTAATTTCTTTTGGATCATATTGATTGTTTGGTAAATCATCACCACCATGTTGACCAAATGTTTTAATTGGATCATCATCTGGTGTATCATCTGTATTATCAATCTCCAGAAGTTCTACATCATAACCGTCATCTGATTCATCATCTAACGTGGGAAGATCTTCATCCGTATCATTAGATGGCTCTTCTTGTAATTGTGGTTCTTCCGTATCAACCAACATTGTATCATCATCTTCATCGTCAAGTGTCGGTAAATCATCATCATCAATTTCTTCTTGTGGTTGTGAATCATCCATCCCATCAGTCATATCATCTTCATCATCTAATGTTGGAAGGTCTTCATCATCCATATCTTCTTCCATTTCTTCAGCTTCCTGATAATAATCCTGTGATGAATAAAAGAAGTTGTCCAATCCACGACCACCTGCCATTCTCAATTGATGGTCACGTTGTCTTTTGATCTCACGTTCACGTTTACGTTCAATCTCCACACGTCTGTTAAAATCTTCAATTGATCTCATTTGTATCATCTCCATTGTTTAATTTCATAAAGTACATTTTATCAGTTGCCTCAGAAACAACCCATCCATGCTTTAGATACATCTGTAAAGCACGATCATTGTCTCTGTTGACAGTTAAATGATCTGCATGGAATTCGTCCACAGCAATCTGTAATAAGTCAGTACCAAATCCCTTGGTTTGATATTCTGTAGAAACTTCCAATGCAGTAATCCATCTTTCACCATTTGCTTTCTTCTCAATCGCAACATATCCAACAACAACATCTGAATTGTCAATATAAATAGCACCATGTGTATCCTTTGTAACTCTCACATGTTGTAATCCAACTTTGAATGAACCTTGCGGTGCATATTGTTTCACAGATTTTGGTGTTAATGGAATATACTTATAATCCGCTTTTAGTTTATTATGGTGATTTTCCATATATGATTCCTGAACAAAGCCATTCAATTTTGATTCCATTTCTTTGGGTGTTAAATCAAAGAATGTTTCTGGTTCTAATAAACCACTTTCATCAATGAATGAGATACCTTGCTCGTTGAACAAATGATCCTTAAATGACATTAATGCATAGATTTCGAATGGTGTATCCGGATCAAAGTTATCCAATTGAGCATACAGCTTTTCACCATCTTCATTCAAATATTGTTTTTCGTGCATGAAATTGAAAAACGTAATCATCATTTCATTACGATGTCCAATACGGATTTCATCCTTAATTGCTTTCCCATTCTTGTAAATATTATCAATCATTCCAAGATATGTATCTCCATCCACAGGTTCCATGTTTGTTACATCAATCAAATCTTGATTCATGGATTCTTTTTGTTCATCTGTCAATGTAATATTGAAACTATTGATGAGATGTTGAACTGCATCTTCCATATCTTTAACTAAGAATACACCATTCTTGTCGGGAGTTAATGATGTTTCAATCAATACAACAGAATCTGCATCATTTGGAACAATAGTGAATTGATGCCAAAATGTAATGGGAATCTCAGGTGTTTCTTCATTCTGAATATTCACATTCAAGAAGAATACTTGATATGGCAAATCCTTTTGTTTCAATAAGTTACCAACATAGAATGCATGTTCAAAGCAACAACCAAGTTTGGATTCTTCAATAGATTGGATTGATTGAGAATGATATTCCACAATCATCTTCCAAGAATCTTTAAATGGTGAAGCAGTGATTCGTTCTCCATCTTCATTCAAACATCCATATTTGATTTGTAATGCTTGTTGATAAACTTCTCCGGTCATTTGTTTTAATTCATTAACAGATACTGCTGATTCTTGGTATGATCTGTTCTGATACTTTTGATCACGAGCCATTCCATCACAGAAGTATTGACCATGCTGACTCATCCAATCCATGCATTCTTCTTTTGTTGCACCATATTTTGGATGTCCTTTATATTGAAATACGGAATACTTGAATTGATGATAATGTTTCTTAACCGTTTTTAGACGGAACATTGTTCTGGTCAAACGATCAAATTCCATTTCCAATGCACGTTTCAATGTTAATTTTGATTCGGTTTCTGAACCATCAATATTCTTTTTAATGACTGTCAATTCAGCAGCTAATAACTCGGAAGTATTATCACCAAATGCATCAAATCCAAAATGGATTAAAGCATATTGATCCAGATCAGGTAAAGGAACAATTGTCAATGTATGAGTGATCGTTGGTTTTGTTTCAGTAATAATGTAGAATTGCTTGAAATCAATGCTGCGTTGTTCACAATAGTCACGGACATATTCGTTATAATCTAATGACAAACCACCCTTATACTTTTCAAACTCTTGTGGAGATAAGAAGTGATAATGTTTTTCAATCTTCTTTTCAGATTGCTCTTTCACTTTTCCATGGCTATTTGGAATACCAACCTTGTAGTTATGAATTTTATCATATAACGTTTGTAATTGTTTCCATGTTGGATGATCAAATAATTCATTATGTTTATCATGTGGGATGTCTTCTTTAAACTTGATATCGGTAAATGCTTCTTGTGTAATATCATCATCGTCATCCAATGATTCATAATGATCTAATTCAATGATGTCTTTCGGATTGAAAATAACCGTTGCAGTTTTCGCAAATACGATATCCATTGGATCAAATAATCCATCATATCCTTGTTTATTTAATTCTGAAACAATACGGCTATCTGGTTTAAGAAAACTAAAATGCTTAATATCATCGAATTCAAATTCTGATTTATGATATACCTTTTCAAGAATATCAAGAACTGCATCAGCGCCTGCAATCTTTAACTCTTTTTTTAGTTTATATACAGCAATCTTTGCAGATGATTTGTTATCGACAATTCCGTGTTTTGGATCTGTATATTTCAAAGCATCTGCTCTTGTTAATGTAACATACTTTCGTTTTGTACCAATTGATTCTTTTCGATTCGTAATTCGATACAACAACGAACCAGCTTTTACTGTTTTATCTTTTACTTCTGGATATTCTTTTATAATCATATCCCAATCTTTAGAATCTACTGTTAGTGTTTTATCTGGACCAGCTGGAATGTCAATTTCACGATCATCAGAGCATTGAATCATTGTCGCTTCCTGTACAGATTCATCCAAGTATGGTTTTAAAACATCCCATTGTTCCCACGCCATATTCAATTCTTTTGCACGTTTAACAATATTCCTAGCCAATTCTTCTTTGTATTCTTCTGGAGCTTTACTAAAGAAACGAACTGCTTGTAACACGTGTGTCTCATCTGTTAATGGATATTTACGTAATGATGGAATTCCATATTGTTTATCCTTTAATTGTTTACGTTGTTCAGTGGATAACTTTCCTTCCATAAACAATTCATCATCAATAACTTCGACAGAAGAATCCATCATCATTTTGAATAACTTGTTACGAACTTTATCAACACCAGTTGAACGAATACGATCACCAAAATGTTTTGTGGAATCTAATTCTTGTGCTTCATATTCATACACAACTAACATCTTATCAACAATTCTACGAACTCCATCACGGCTCCAACCACGACCTGCAACTTCGATAATGTTGTGACGTATTTCCAGAATCAAAGAATCAATTCTGTCACGATGTTTGGATTGATGTTCTTGTTTTCTTGCAAATCCCAGACGAGATGTCTTTCGTGCTTGTTCAGGTTCTGTGTAATCTTCTTCAATTACATCATAAATCTCCGCTAAGATATTGAATGATCTGATCAATTTATTGACACACTCACTCTTTGTCATATGCCTTGTTTCTCTCTTTAGATAAAACAAGTTTTCATATAATGATTGAAGTTTCTTGAATGTTGCTTTATCATCGAACGTTGTGTCATGTGGAGAATAACGATATCCACTTCCTGATGAAGTTGGACGAATAAATCCACCTTCTTGGACAATATTGTCAAAATCATTATTGAAATAAAATGAATCTGTTGTTACTTCTGGTGGAGGAGCCTGTGATTGTTGTTGTTGAGTCTGTTGTGGTTGTTGTTGTGGATTTTGATTATTCTGATTATTTCCATTATTCGCCGATACACCAGAAAGGATATCCTTAAATGCATTAATAATGATAGATGTCGTCATATTGAGACTCTTCAATCCCTCAGTGATTGCTGCAACATACCATTTGAATTCCTGAGAGCCCTTATCTTCATCAGATAATGATGACTTCTGTTGATTAATAAAATTATTCGTTCCCTGCAGTTTCTCTAATAATTTTGTCTGATATTTCATAATTGTACTAATCATATTTTTGACTTCATTTGTTGGATGCTCTTTACGAGGAGAAGTCTTAATCGCATTTTCTATATCATTTTTTGTGTCAGAATTATTATAATCTTTTTCTAATTCTTTAAAATCGGAGTATATTACTTGATATTCCTTTACCTTTGTTTTATCAAATTTTTGATAAATATTCACATCACTCTTCAGCAATTGCTCAAATGTATTAAATACCGCAGTTTGAGCGTGTCGTTCTTTTGATGTAAAATTATCATAAGCCTCTTCTAAAACATCCCACCAATAATCTTTCATTGATACAGCTGGTGTATTGATATTTTCTATTTGCTTATATAAGTCTTGAATTTTTCCATTTTGTATTTTTGCTTGAATTTGTCTCATGAGTCTGGAAAAGAATTGAACAACTCGATCAAACATTTTAACACCATTATTATTGTCTTTAGCATTCACGTCGGTTGTTTGTGATGAAGTATCAGAATTAGCCTCATTGTTATTTGCATCACCAATATCATTTTTTGCACCAGATGCATCTGACATTTCAGATTGTTGTAATGATTCATTTTCCATATAGAAGTAAAATAGATCATCGTCCAATTCTTGAAACATTTCTGCAATTAGCTCGTCATGTTCTTCTAATGATAGCATGTTATCACCTCTGAATAGTTAAGTCATACATTTAGAAAATTAAATTAGGAAGTGCGGGGCCAATGCCCCGCATATTTCCCATATGTTTCGCATTAATTAAAACCAACGACCAATCTTTGGTGTTGTAGCTTCCTTCTCCTGCTTGTAGCCCAGAGCAAGATCAGAGTCTTCGATGTCAATATCAAAAGTCTCAGTCTTCAGCTTACCGTTACCACCAGAAATGATGGATTCAGGATTGAAAGAATTAAACTTGGAATCGAACAGATCCTTGTAGGAAGAGGATGCAGCGTCATAGCTTTCTTGATAGGTTGCACCATTATCGATGTCGAAACCGTATGCAAAATCGTTTTCAAACATACTCGTATTCTCCTTTACTGTGTATTTGTACCAATCGCATCATCGCGTTTGTCGTACAGAACTTTTAGCATATCGTTAATGTATAACTGATTGATCGATATCAGCATTCGATATGTTGAGACATAACTAACTGTCGTAAACACAATTTTTCTATGTTGCCAATCGATATAATATCCATCATCAATCAAAGTATGATTTTCTCGTAATTTGATAGAGATGAAGATACGTGGATCAATATTGTTCCTTAGATGATAATCCAATAACTGTTCCAAAGTAATCCCTAATACGGAATGGAAATCAATCTCACGTTCATTCCAATCCAATTTGATAATTGGTTTAGAATGGATTTTCCATCCATATGGCAATGGAAAATCTTTTTCGTTAAAGGTATCCGAAAAGATCGGTATCGAGACTGAATAAGGTTTTGGTTCCAGCCGTCGGAATGGGCCCGGATTTGGAACAGATAAATCGAACAATCCGATTGTGTTAAATTCACATCGTAATGTGAATGTAATTGGACAGTCATTTTCTACCATATTTGATTTTGTAACCTGGGTGTAGTTAAGATCAGAAATTCGACACAACAACGTTGTCATGTAATAAGCATAGAAAGCATCTTGATGTCTACCGGATGAAAATCGATAAGAGATTGGAAAATAAGAATTCATATTCAAATAATCCAAAAATCGAGCCACACTTTCGTGTTCATCTTTCACAGACAATCCAGCATACCGTGCAGTTTCTTCTAAGAAGCCATCTGGTATCGCTAACTCTAAAGCAGTTTCAATATCAAAGTAATGATTACCATCTGTTGGTATCTTGTTGATTAGATAAGATGCCCATCTCAATTGCTCCATAGAACTTTGAAAGCTCAACACGAAATCAAAGTTGACAACAACACGATTGATCTTACCACGCCATTCAATTCCTTTCTGATTGTCGAAAAACATTCTCTCCATCTCAGACCGATTCCGGAATCTATTAGACGTAGATTGCCAATTGGTTAAGCCAAATGATCCAGCTGCTAAACGTTCGTCAAGTCCAGATAACGAAATTCGTGGATTCACAATGCACATTGGATATGGCATTGAACGAATTTGTTTTGGTGTATGTCGTAATTGTCGATGTGCAATCTTTGTCGAAGGCATCACCGTTGCAAACGTTTTATTTGGAAATTGATCTACCATGAATTGCAAAATAATACCAGTTACATTTCCAATCGTATGCACCATGTCTGTACCACTTTCACATGCTAATGAAATTTCACATTGATGTCCATTACGTTCTTTTGCATAACCATTGTATTGGTAATGCATCCCAGGTCGATAAATCGTTTGATCTTGTTTACCCTCACTGAAATCGTTCCGATTTTGATCATTAAATCGGGTATCATGATATTCACTCATGTGTGTAAATACCAGCGTGTTCCATACGTGAAATCAGAATTGCCATTAGTTTTGAGAAATAATTAATATCGTAATATTTAATGTAATCAAATTTGAATTCCATAATGGATGGACAACGATTGAGAATCATAATAGGTCTCCACATATTGGTGACACCATATTTGTCATATGCATACAATTTTGGATTACATTGATATTTCTCAGAATCAAATTTTTCAATCTGATACATCTTTCCAGTATTATTGTAAGATTCAATCATATGAAAGAATTCTAATGGTACATAGTTTAGAACCACTTCCCAGTTTGTTGGTGGAAGATAAGCTCCAAGATAAGCTTCTGTTTGCGGAACACGTAATGTTGTTGAATTTGAGATATTCCCTAACGTGTATAAATCGGCATTAATATATTCCAGCAGTGAGGATATGGACGTTTTTTCATCCGAAGTCATGGAAACACCTCCTCTAGTTATATTCGTACATACATATTGAAAATGTCATTATCATCAGATACCAGTGTTGCGTCTAAACCACCTGCTGGAACAACACATTCACCTTTCAGTACAACATAAAATGACTCAGTCAAATTAAATTGTTTTGATGTAAAATCAATTGATGAAAAGATTGGTGATGTGATTGAAACAACATCACCATCATGAAATGTTCCAACAGAAATGATATGACATTTTGATGTATGTGGAATTTCATATCGTACTGGACTGTGTTGCAGTAACATTATGCATACTGCTTCTTCTGAGGAAGCGGTGCAGAACCTCTATTGAGAGCTTCGCCAATTGCATAACCAGAGTCATTAAGAGTCTTTGTTAGAGTATTGGTGGAACCAATGATTCTCTTAGCTGCACGACTCATTTCAGACATAGCCTGTCTAGAACGATTACCATTACCAGCTGCCTGTGCTGCATAAACTGCACCAGTACTCTTTACAGAGTCGCTATTCAGGCCTTCGGTTACACTCTCACAGAATGTCTTGAGTGTATAAGCTGTCTTGATATAATCAGCGATATCGCTTTCGGTCACATAGTCGCTAGTTCTAATTGGTGTATCCATTGCTGCAGTTGCATATTCTAGTGCAATGATAAACTTATTTAGATCACCACCAACATACTCTGATTCTGATGTTGAGACATATTCCTTTACGACGTAATCTACATTACCCTTTAGACCAAATGCAGGAAGACAATCCTGAATGGACTTCATAAAGATACCAGCCTTTGTTCTAAGAGATGTACCATCCTTAAAACCACGACCAATATACACACCATCATTGTCAGCCTTCTGTGCAATTCTATGTGCTGTTGCAGATGCAAATTCATCTAGATCGCTATCGCGAAGATTTGTAGGAACACCAGTAATCTTAGCAGCACCACAAATTGCTTGCCAGCTCTTATCAGCAGCTGTACCAAGCTTAGATGTGGTCTGTTGAATTAGATTAAGGAATCCCTTGGAGGATCGATTAAATGCCTCCTGTACGCATTCCAGACCTTCATTAACATCTGTAGGAAGACCTGCTTCAGTGGCTGCTTCTTGCACATAAGCCAGTTCATTAGCATCAAGATCCATGATCTCAACAGCTGCTTCATAAATTTTATTAGAAACTTCGATCTGACCAAGTGCTTCTTGAATGTAAGCATCTTGAATACATGCGTCGCCAGTAGCATAGTCTAACATCAAATCTGTAAACTTCATAATCATTAATTCCTTTCATGAATGGATTTTCACAGCAAGTTTATTTGAGGAAGAGCCCCCTGATCCTCAATAACCCGTGTAAATTAACATTGAGTTGACACTAATATATTATTCGCCAATATTGTCCTTTGATTCATATGATGAGTTATTAAATTGCTCCCAGCAATGTTCTAATTCTTGATAAATCTGTTTATGAGAATAATCTTTGCACTTGTTATAGAATTGCTTCATAAACTTATTTCCAAGATCTGTTAATTCATCAGAATTTAATACAGAATTTTCATCAAGCTCTTTCATCTCACGTTTTCCATCAGGTGTTAACAAACCATGCTTACTTAAGAATTTATAAACTTCTTTCATTCGTTTGATTGCTTCTTTTTCGGATTCACCATTATTAACATGCCATTCGATTGCATCATACTTTTCAAATTGCTGATCGGAGAAGTAATTCTTTCTTGCAAATGTAATGGTTTTGATGGTGTTATCGCTATTAACCTTGACAGAGACAGACATAATCTTGGATACTAATTCACCGTTTGTTTCAGTAATATCTAATGCTTTCTTACCAATGTTATCTACCTTACCAGGGAATACAATTGATCGATCTAACTCTACTTCAATATCTTTTACAATTGTAACAGATACACATTTTCCATTTTCATATTGAACAGTAAATTTTCCATAATCATCAACATCGGTTTTACCACGTTTAGGTGATCCATATTTATCTTCCAACTTTTTTTGAACTTTGGATTGTGTATCACCAAACTTGATATCTCCAACTTTTTCACATGGCTTTACTTCAATTTTCAAATCCTGTTCACTAATATATCTTTTTTCTCTGGATTTTTCTCCATCACCTTGATTATATGATTCATCCATCTCTTGATAATATTCTTTCAATTCGCCAGTTGTTGGATCAATGTAATATTCTTCTTCATATCCAAAATGATCATGATCTTCAGCAACAACATCTGGTTCTACCTCAATTGGATCTAATGATGTGGAAATTGTTGACACTGATGATGATCCATGTTCATAACGATTAATCAATTCATTTGCACGTACTTTGTATGCATTAATCAATTCAGTTTTCAATGAACGCTTTTGAACTCCCTGATCAACCAACAATCTATATTTTGGATCTCCTTCATCTTTTGCAATCATTAATGCAACAACTGCTGTTGCAATATTCATTACTGTATCATCCGTATATTTCATACCGTTAATTTGTACACCGTTCTTTTCTGCTAATTTTTGTAATTCTTGTTGTTTACGAAGCTTCATCATGAGTTCTCCGACTTTTGCAAATATCTCATCATCCATAGATGGTTTTGATGCGGGTATCTCAGCTTTGATGATTGTAACATCTTCCATGATTGTTGTATCACCATCATCAATATCTTCATTAAATGAATTAAAGAACCATAATTTTTTTGCAATATCACGAGCATGACGAATGACAACGTGTTGTGATCTTTCAGATTCACTAATCATGTCTTGTTGTAAACGATTCATCAACTTAACTGTTTTCTTGATCAAAAAACTATTCTTCTTTTTGGAATGCTTTAATTCTTTGATATTCTGCTCAATTTGAGTAATATCATCTTCAACGATTCTTTGCATTCCTTTGTAAGAACGATTTTCATGCGATGAATGCATCACCTCATCTTCATCTTGTTTTTCGAAAAAATCATGACGCATGTTTTTCAAATCACCAAAGATACTTTCTAATTCTTCAACGACTTGTTCTTTATCCATACGATGCATCAATTCTTTATATAGATGCTCCAAATCTTTTGCAGAATCAGCGATAGAACTATAGTACTTATTCTCTGCATCAGACGTTTTCTTGTATTCTTCTAGTTTCTTACTTGCTTGAATACGAGTTGCTGATTCTCCGTATACAGTATCTTTGTGATTATTTACACCAGGAGGATCACCAACAGATTCACCTTCGAAATCTACATCGTCATCGTCATCATCATCTTCTTCTTTTTCATCTTCTTTTTCATCTGATTCATCTTCATCGTCGTCATCCGATTCTTCATCATCAGAATCATCATCTTTATCCTTTTCCTTATCCTTGTCTTTTTTCTTTTTGGATTTCTTTTTCTTTTTATCATCATCTTCATCGTCATCATCTTTGTCGGATTCTTTATCCAACTCTTTCTCTTCGTCTTCATAATCTTCATCATCCACATCTACATCAACGTCTTCTATCTCAGTATCAGGACGATCATCGTCATCATATTTATCATCATACTTTTCTTTTATTTCATCATCATCTTTTGCTTCTTGATAAAATAAAGAACCATTATAACGATTTGGTCTCTTCTTTTTCTTACTATTTTCTTTTTCTAGCAATTCCAAAGTATCTCCGAAATCAATCATTACCGACACCTCCCTAAAAAATTAAGCGGAAATTAAATCTCTAGCAGCAGTAGCAACATTATGAACTGCATTAGCTGTGTTTCTAATATCTGTAGCATTACCAGCAGTTTCACCAAGACCTCTATGTTGATTCTCTAGATTACTGATTGCTTGTTGTTCAGCTGCAGCATCATTTTGTGCTTTTGCTTGTTTATATTGATCAACATCCTGCTGATATTGTTGTGCAACATCTTCTCGATTGGTTCCCCATAATGCAGCACGCTCATCAAATTCTGCCAATAATTTCTGTTGTAATTCTGGAGAATGACGATATTCAAATTCTAACTCACGACGTTCCTGTTGCATTCTGGCTTCTGTTAAACCTGAAGCAAAAATATCAGCAATCTTTTTAACCCCTCTTCCGAGTAATCTAGTTAACTTATCAATTGCTTGGACACCCGAAGAAATCAATCCACAAACCTTATTTGCTTTTGTAGTCATACCCAATAACAGTTTTACATACCCTTGTGAATTCTTTAATTGTTCAGAATATTGTGATCGTTGTGTTACTTGTTCACCTTGATCGCCATATGCTTCTTCAATTTTGGCATTCATGGTTCTATTGATCCATTGCCCAAATGGTGAATTCTTATCATCAATCGTTTTTTGCAGTCTGAATACTTGCTTCTGTAATGTTGTTAATGAATTCTTGATACCAACTTTTTGAACAGCTGACTGGACAAATTGCGTCATTCCTTTACCACCGGATTTGTTTAATAATGTATCTAGAGCTGCCAATTGTTCATCAATTGCTTGTCCTTCTTTCATAGCATTCTGCAAATCACCAACTGCAACAACAATTTGAATTCCTTTATTGTTGATATTCATTTGATTCTTAACTGGATTTAATTTATCGACGTATCTTTGAATATTCAATGCTGCAACATCAACGGCAGATTCAATGGATGATTTAATTGTCAATTTCATATCATAATACATCGTCTCAATAAATTCAACCAAGTTTTTTGCATTTCTAATCCATGAAATAATGCCAAAAGGAATTTTCAATGTTTGTGCAACTTTATCGAGCAATTGAGTAGCATCACCAGAAGCAGTTGCAATTGTTTGCAATACCTGCTGTATTGTTGAAGCATCAACATTCCCTGATTTACTGGCAATGCTTGCTAATTTATCGCCAGCCGCATTTGTAGATTGTGCAACATTATTCACAACATTTTGTGCATTAGTGAGCATGGTATTCGTATTGTATTGAGCAGATGTAGCTTTATTTTCACCTTGCTGCATTAATGATGATACAGTTTTTCCCGCAAACTTATCTGCAGCCATTTTATCAATTGCCAATTGATCAACATCTTCTTGAATCAAAGCATATTCTGTAACTTGCGTATTTTCTGCAGGAGTCTGCGTTGCTTCTGCTGATGGAGTAGCAGTAGTTGCAGGAGTCTGCGTTGCTTCTTCTGGTGGAGTATTTGAGTTATTTTCGATTTCAGAAGCAGCTTGTAACATATTTGCAACTAATGATGCAGCTTGTTCATCAGTCATTCCATCTAATGCTTCTTTAACGCCGGGAGTTTCACGTAATGTTTTATGGAAAGATTCAACACGTTGTGCTTCTACATCACCCAATAATTTATTCATCATATTTGCAATAAATTGAGCAACGGCTCTAATTGCTCGAGGAAGTAATTCTAATATTTTTCGAATTGCGCTTTTACTTTCCTCCGCTGTTTTAGCTTGTGCTTGTGGATTATTTGCATTCGCAACTGGTGCTGGATTTTCTCCATTTGAAGAAGTTTGATTTGTAGGATTCGCATTAGGTACATTTGCGTTAGGTACATTTGCATTAGGTACAGCGGATTGTTGTTGCTCTACAGGCTTTGATGAATTTGGATCATTTGAAACTTCTTGTTCGAAAACAATTTGTTGTCCATGAAGATTCATATAGTATTCCATGTCTAACCGTTTATCATATAATCCAAGTAATGAAAAAATGGAACTTAGTTCTTGTTCCAATACAATATCATCAATGTTATCAAGTTTTTCCAAGATATTTATTTTCATAAATATAACTCCTTTCTTATAAAAAATTTAACATTTCGTCTGCCCGGGATATCCCGGGCAGCAATACATTAAAACGGTTCCATGAATGGGAAATTAGAGAACAAATCTTTTTGGAATTCTTGTAATGTCATTTGCGTATAATTCGGAATCACAATTGATGGATCATTAAACAGTTTATCGTATTCACGATTCACAATCTTTGTTCCAATATCCAACAAGATATCCAAATTGCGGTTTACATCTGAATCGTCAATTTTAATCAGTCGACGATATGTGTTGACAAACCCAACCAATTGATGTCCGAAATGTTGCAACTCCAATTCTTCAATTCCTTCGATCTCTTGATCTTCATTATTAGAATATAAAATCATGATAACACCTCACTTTCTTCGAAACAATTCGACAATGTCATATCAAATATATACATACGAAGGAGAGATTATTATGTTTGACATTAATGAAAATATTGATAACATCATCAAAATGATTGATAACAGAGCTTCGAATTGCTATATTGTACCGCTGTATGTAAATATCAATCGTCACAAATATGCGTTATGGGAATTGGAAGATATTAATGAATTCTCAAATCAATCATTCAAAGTCGGATTTGGTACATCAATTGGTGTGTTTGTTAAGAAACCATTTCCAACAGAAAAACTGTTTGATTTCGACATCATATCCACACCAAAAAGATTCAATGATGATTATGCAACAGATGTCCAGTATTACATCTTTGAAGCGGATCAATTGACATTAACCAATCATGATGAATTGGATCAACAAGTTACATATTATACAACAAAGCTTGCACAAATGATTTCCGCATCCGTCAACGCAAAGCGTGAAGAAATGCGTAAGCAGTTGGTTCAATCCATCATGAATGATGATGAATGAAAAAAAGTTTTTTTGTACATGTATATCATAATATTGACGGGGTGAAGTTATACAAGTATAAACAATAAGGAGGTAATGAGCATATGAGTAATCAATTAATGGAGTTTAAAGAGTCTTTGATCAATAGTGGGTTATTTAAAAGAACGCCATCAAATCCCTCGCAGTACAGATGCCAAACTTGCCCATTCTGTGGCGATACAAGAGGTAAGATGTATGTGAGTATTAATTTAAGCAATGATGATCCCGTCTTATATCATTGCTTTATCTGTAATGCTTCTGGAGTGATGAATAAAGAATTCTTGGAGTATTTTGATTTAGGTGATTCGATTATGATCCCCAAACAGTCGTATCGTAAGAAATTGGATGTGTCACAAGTATCCACAATTGTCAACCAGGTTAGTTGTAATGAACAAGATGATTTGACAAATGTATCCAGTTACATTCAATCTCGTGTTGATGTAATCCCCACATTACAGGAGTTACAAACATTCCAATATGTTGGGAATCCATTCCAGTATACCAAAGAATATTTAGAACCAGAAATCCAATCTGATTATTATTTGAAACGAAGAGCATGGTTTAAGTTGACAAACGGGAATATGATTGGTCGTACGTATAATGACTCAGACAAGATGAGATGGCTCCGGTATCATACAAAAAATTGCACCGGAAAGGGTTTATACACAATGAAAGAACCATTGGATTTGTATCGACCAATCAACATTCTCATTGCTGAGGGAGTCATGGATGTAATCGGTTTGTATTATCATTACCCCATTCCCAATTCATTTCACATCGCCGTGTTAGGTAAAGAATATCAACAAGGAATCCAACACGTATTGAATATGGGAATCTTTGGTTCTTCCATTCACATCAAAATCTTTAAAGATGCAGATGTTGATTTGAATCGTATTCGTATTCATTCCAATTTGGTTAAGTTATTCAAATCCATTGAGATTTATCAGAATGCAATTGATCATGATTATGGTGTATCTTCCGATCATGTTGAGATTGTCAAATTAAGCAAGTTGTAATTTGAGTAGAATCATGAACTAGTTTAGTTAGGATTATTGTGGGGGCATATGCCCCCACATCATCCCAGCTTAGTTCATTTGATACTACACATTGTATATGTATAATATTATATTTGAAAGACTCATCCCATTTGAGATAAGCCATTTCATCAAACATATAGGGTTTTCCATCGCGCTTTTTTATTAACATAATTCTATATAGTACTTGTATATTTAATTATTATTACTCTATGTATACAATGTATACATAGTATATATAGAATATAACCCTACCGGGTTATATTCCCGTCAATAGTTATGTTATTCTTATTTTTATTTTATATTATTCTAGATAATATCCCATGTTTTAGTTTCTCCATTAAATGCACGAAGACGAACACCATGGTCTGGAGTATCTTCAAGAATAATTGTTCTTGCTGACTCATCCCAATTGTTTGATGGATTTACCAAAGCAGCACTTGACTTCACTTCATTCGTATGGATTGCTTGTAATTGTATTGGGATATGTTTTGTTATATTTCCATTTCTGTCAATTTGTGTGAATTCGAAACCATGTACACGAGGGAACACACAAGTCCAGTTTCCAATTGGAATTGTACTATTCAAAACATTTTGTTTTTCTTTACCACGTTCATGTATTTTCCAGAATCCATATTTGTCAAAGAATGGTTGTGCATAGATTGGTGAAGAAGGTGTACTCGTTTTTGCTCCGGGTAAACATGGTGAATGTCCATATATTGTATAATCTAATAAACCATCGGATGTGAACAATGATACTTTACGATTGGTATTTCCAATGTAAATATCGATGTCATCCCATGACATTCGTTTTCTTTCAATATAAAACCCACGACGTTCCGTATCAATATGATAGATTTCACGATATTCATATAATGGATTAAAAATCCACAACATCGGTCCCACGTCAGGAACATCCCAAACGATTGTTGTTTGGATATTGGAATTCACATTTTTTTGCAATTTCAAACCATTTTCTGGGAGAAGCGTCATACTTCCATCGAGATAATTTTCTTGTACAATGTTATTGAAACTACGTTTCACAACACCCGCGTAGAATTTCAGATTTGTATCACTTGCTGGGTCAACCCATTTAATCAACAAATAACTATCTGCTTCTAATACATCTTGACGTTTTAATTCTTTGAAAATTGCTTCTTCTGTTTTTGCTGTTGCTGTATACTCGTATAATCCATTACAACGTAACTTACACAAATCCACTCTTGTTAATGAATTATCAATTACTCCTCCTGCATTAGAAGAAGGAATGTCAATATCTACTGGAGTTTTTTCTTCATCGATAATGTTGACAAAATACGGAGTTGCTAACATATCAATCATAACCAATGCTTCGTTATCCTGTAATTGACAACATGACATTTCTGTTCTACGTGGAATGATACTTGCCATGAAAGAATCTGTTGGAGTTTGGTAATTATTATCTTTATCTAGCATTTCAAATGATGCTAACTTAATATGTTGCTGCCATTGACTAAGTGACGTGTTGTATGTATACATATACAGTCCATCCGTTAATTTTACCAAAGCATACAAATCATCAAAAATATCTCCATACTTCATCAAGTATTTATCGGAAAAATTTCTAATGCATAATGTGCATTTGAATCCACGGCCATTTCCTTTCACTGGAGATGTACCATAAGATTCTGTTACACCAACAATATCCGAGTTCATATCGAAGTTTGATAAATTGATATTCGGATATGTTTTATCTTCCGAATCACCAGCTTTTACCGGAGATACTGAGAATTCTGTAATACCACCATCTGCATCAACAGCAATAACATTGTATTGGAATCCAAATCCACCAACATAAATAATGCCATAATCTCCCTCGTGATAATACTTACCCTTTTCGATGATCGTTCCAGCATATACATCATTTGGATCAACACGAGGATTCAAATTTTCACGTACTCTGAAATTGTTTTTATAATACAAATCAACATTATTCAAGTCCGTTAAACTTGTGAAAACATAATCATTATCACTAGTCGGAACAGTTCCCGTTTTACGATCATGGATTGGACGAACCCATCTGGATTCTAATGTATTATACAGCCGATCTTTGTCATAGTCTGTGTAATTTACATCTGTTCTAACATACTTTGGATCAACAACGGATGTTGGGGCTACACTGGAGATGCCAGTTAACTGTACAATCGATGTTGGAATATCACATATTCTTGCAGCTGTTCTTGCTGGCTTTGGAAATGCGGATGTTTCATTATTCTCATAAATTGCATCATCATTTGATAAGATATACACACGTCCAACATTATTGATTTCGCGAATCACATCGATTTGGAAACGGAATGATGTGTATGCATTTAAACGGTATGCACCACCATTTGCTCCTTCATCTGCAGCTGAAGCAACAGTGAAAGTCCATGATGATTCATTCTCTGGATCTATGACACAACGTTCACCCCAATCCAACAAATTCAATCCGTATATTTGGCGATTCTCATCAACTTGGATTCCTGATTCTACATAACCACGACAAATCAATCTGCCTGTTGCATCGTCATAATATGACACAATTGGTTGTTCGGCTAATGATCTCCAACCTTCCCAGTTTAGTATGCGAATTCCCAATGCTGGTAAATATTGTTGATCATGATTATTCCGATAATCAATCAATGTTGTTTTTGCTTCCAAGAAAATGGCATAAATCATTTGCTCATAATCTTCTTGCGGAACAACGGTTGTTTCATACGACCCATCATGATTGTCTTGTGTAACAACGCCGAAGTCGTAACAATCATTTTCATTAAATTCCAATTCTGGATAATCTGAATTATCATACTTCAAATGAATCGCTTCTGGATCTCCGAAGATGAAACGATATGAGGGATTCTCGATATTGAATGTATAAGCTCCTTCATCATTCTTTTTCAAAGAACGATACTTAACACCTGAGATGCGATTCTCATTGATTGTTCGAACACGTGCCAATTTTTCAGCATCTGTTAATCCAGATTCAAATACGCCACCACGACCAGCATATCTCCATAAATAATATTTGTAATCGTGTTTGCAATAATGGGTGTCACCAACCATTGTCAACACATCTTCATATCCTTCTTCTACTGATGATGTACCGTCCAAGAATGCTTGTGCAATTACTTCATAGCTTATGGTCAAGCTTTCCACGGCGGAATAGAAATCGGAGATAGGAATACCAGCATTTGCATTTTCAGGCCATGTTTGAACAGCCGTTTTATAACGATAAATGAAATCATATTTTTTGGAATGATCCGGATATTGTCCCAAATCAAATAATAAAGCAGCAGTTTGTTTTGATTCTGGCATGGATTGCATGTATGCTGGGGTGTTATGCAGTGCATAAATCGCCATGTGCTCGGGAATATTATCAGAAGTCATGTTTGTCATGTACTCTGGTAATCCATCCCATAAGTTGAGATCATATGGATATTTCTGATACATGTCAGAGTAAGGATTACCAGATGCAATACGAACACCGGCAACACCTGTGTCTGTGGTATAATTTTCATCTGTTCTGATCGACTCATCAAATTCAATTCTGATGAGTGGAATTAATGGATTTTGGTTTTCTTCTAATGAATTACTTGCGAATGCTGATGCTTTAATCTTCATGATGGTGTTGCTTACACCTGAATGGTATTCGTATTCCCATGCATCATTTGGATTATTAATATACAGCTTTGTATTATTTCCATTCGTATCCAGGTAATATGTTTCATCACCAAATGTAATTTCATTTCGAATTGGAACTTCTTCATTTGTTCCATATGCGGAAAAGTCTTCTCCAATAATGGGTTTGACGGAGATGTATGTTTCTGCTGGATCAGCATTATCATCAGGAAGTGCTTGTGCGGAATCAACACATACGTATACAGCTCCCTTGTACAATGTGTCATTTCCTTCACTAGCAATTGCAAAGAGTTGATAATTGTTTGCAGAACTTCTTGGATTTCCCATCACATAAGCACGTGGACCATATGCGATTAATTCTCCACAAGTAAACCAGAATGCGGGATATCCAATTAATTGATTATCGGTAATTCCAAATGTATGATATTGATTATCACCATCATATTCCAATGGTAATGTTTGTAATGATTCTGTTAATGGATAATAAAACACAGGTTCTGTCGCAGTTGTTCCAAAGTTAATTCTAACTTCATCACCATATTCTCCATCATCGTTTAATAATGCAATATATGCACGCTTGGTTCTGATCCAACGATATCCAAATACATCAGAAGATTGTGTTGACCCTGCGAATGGTAATACAACTCTTTCACAATCTTTGAACACGAGTCGATAGTGCTTATGATTTGACTCTGTTGTATCAATGATCGTTGTTCCATCTGTACTGATGTATTCTGTAATATCTGTTGCTGCAAAATAATTGGTTGACTTGATACGAGCAAATGCAAATCCAGGAACTGCACAATTGTATGGAAATGCGGATGGATTAATTTCGAATATATTTGCAAATGTTTCTGGGAATTGAATATCCTTCAACATGGTATATTTAATACCCTGCTTTTCTGTTTCAATCCAAATGTCAGAACCCATATTATCCAAGCGACCAAGATATTGGTCGCCTGTGACTGGGTCGATTAATTGTTTCTTTTTATCTGTTTTCATTAACCAATGTCGACGTTCTTGTTCTGTGATTATTTTCAAACTATTATAACCAAGAAACCAATTTAGTTTTCTTGCACTCATGAAAATTACCCCTTTCTAATTACTTTCACCCAAGAATTGGTATCCGCGTCGTAAATGTATAATTCATTATCATATAACAAAACGACATTTGTATCAATACACATATGTGAATAAGTGTCATACATGTGGAAATCATCAAATGTATCAATCATAACATCATCAGGGATTTTAAAGAAATACATCAGTTGTGTTTTAACAGCATCTCGATTCCATTGATAATCAATTGGATATCTTTCTACTGACAATGGAATGAGTGCTCCTGTTGGTTGATCACCGATTGGAGTTACAATGTCTTTTGATTTATCATATTTTGCAACAACATCTCCCGGCTTCTTAAACAATTCTAATGCTGGCTCATCATATACGTTTGGATGATATGGTACGGGATCTGTTGGAGCATATTTCATATCATATCCTGTGAAACGATATACCTTTCCATCAATTGTTACATTGCTTTTATTCAGCACAACACCAGGTGAATCAATAAAATCATAGAATGATATGATATGTGTTCCAGTAATATATAACACATCATTGGAGAATTGTTCATATTCCAGATATGATTTTGCAAATGGATTATAAATAAAGACATTTGGTTGTGTCTGAATGTAACCCTTTTGGGATTCCCCATTATTAATTCCATTATAAATTAAATGCGATGATTTTTGATATCCGACATTAAATGCAGCTTTATGATTCATTGGAAAATATAATGGTGGACGTTCATCCATCAGAGTTAACGGTGACATTTCAAAGCGATCCAATTGAATGACATTTGATGAATCACCATCATCAAATTCAAAGTATTGGTTATATGTCACATAATACATATCTGGTTCAACATAATTGTGATGTAATGTGTATTCGACAATATGCTCAATAACATCCCTGGACTGTAATTCATCTTCGTCATCATAAAAGAATTGGTTTTCGATCAATTTTGATGTGTACTTCACATTGAAATTTTTTGACATTGGGAAATCGTCATAACCTTTGATATACATTGGCCATGTCCGAATTTGGTTCACCATAATATCTGATAAGGTTCTTGATCGACGACTTCCAAATTCATCATATGTATTATCTTCAATTGGTAATCCTGTGATTTGGTACTTCTTAATCCATCCTTCACAATATACTTTATTTCCATCTTCGTCGTCATAAGCATACATATGATCTTCGAGAATATAATTGATCCAGTTTTGTTTTGTTTCTCCATTTGACCAATTGGAATGTAATCTCGATCTGTAAGAACCTTCTGATTCTGATTCTTCTCTGGACATAAAATCACAGAATGCTTGATATGCCAATTCTTCAATTTCGTTATAAGTATCTTCATCAGTCATATCATAGATTCGATCAGAGAATTCCCATAACCAAATATTTCCAAACATATCCGTTGCAAATGTAAATAAGTTTGGTAAGATTCCATCTTTCATACGGAACTTACTCTCCCACAATTCTTCATTTAATTCAAACCCTAATACGAGTCCTTCTCCTCTTTTATTGTTTTGAGCAAAATAGATCGTTGGTTTGATGTCGTTTGTATAACGTGTTTTGAAATTACTAATTGGAATCGTATATGTGTCGGGTTTATCGATAGCTACTGTTGTGATATCACCTGTCATGATACCACCACTCAGACTGCCTGTTGTTGGATCATAAGATCCCCACAATGTAGCATCCAAATCCTGTTCTAATTGTTTCGCTAATGATGTTAATACTTCAACATTTTTACTTTCAATCACTTCTGATGTGTTATAGTCATACCATTGATTTGTTTCTTTATCGTAATAAGCATAGTTTAATGTGTATGGATCCGCAACACCTAATGCCTGATATGTTGCTGCTGGATTATTAATTGATGAAATATGAAATGCTTCACCATTTGGACCAACGCGATCGATAACTCCTCTGAATAATTTACCGGCAAAATATGTTTGAATCACCGTTCCTACAGTATATCCTGACCCTTGTTCAATAATGTACCATTCATATCCGCCATCTTCTAAATGAGTATGAAATGCTTGTAAGAATATTCCAATATCAACCTCAATTGTTGGATCAATATTTTTATATTTCGGATATGCTGTTGATAAATATTGATAAGTCAGCATGTTGTTCATGTTATGACGAACTTCGTTATTGTATTTCTCGTATGTGTCATATGTGTCTTGTAATTCCTCCAATATATCAGCTGGATCATTCATTGTTTCCCATCTAACATATTTACCATCCGGACCTTTTACCATAATTCCATCATTGACAATTTGATTGATTTTATCACGATCTGCTTTGGTAAAGGATACTTCTGTTCGCACATAATTTTCATCAATGACAATTGTCGGTGCGACATATTTGATGCCAATCAATTGATCCATCCTTGTTGGAATATCACACATTCTTGCCATCGTTAATGGAGGCTTTTGCTCTTGTTCTGATAACTTCTTATTGTTTTCATATTCAATTCCATCATTACTCAGATAATACACACGCCCTGTTTCTAAGAATGGATCGAAACCCATCATACCCGTTGAAAATGTCCGTTTCCCATGATAAATCAAATTCAACTTATTTAGATACATATACAATTTTGGAGTAATTGCAGATAATCTTGAATACACGATTCTTTCCCATAGTGGTAACTTAGACACATCAGAATCAAGGATTCTAATTACATTCTTAAAGCACACACGATACAATGTGGATGCACGGTCATATGTTGTTTGTGTTGCTAATTTGACAATTGCATTTTCATTAATATCATCAACTCTTGATGCTGCAACACGTTCCATGTATTCTTCTTTGGTATCTTCATCATATTCACTGGTCAATCTTCTTGTGTATATTTCATCCGATTCATCTTGATTTTGTGGATGTTCTTTGACAAACAAGATGTACGCATCACGTTCATATTCTTGCTTCAATAACATACTACGATAACATTCAGCATATGTTTTCACCGCATAATCTACATACTCATCTTCAGCGGGAGTTGTTTGGTCTGATAACTCTCTTCCTTTGACGACGATGATATCTGATTTTACATTTCTTGGTGATATGATTTCCACATCTGGGTCTGTATAATATGTGCGTAATTCTGTCCACTTGAACTTTGTTGCAGATTTCATATCACCTAAAATATCATCGTAATCTGTTTGTGGAATACCCGCATCCAAAATCACAGTTGCTGTTTGCTTTGCCATCGCATCATAGGAATCATTCAATCTTGGTTTATCACGTAATCCGTACAATTCTACATGTGGACGATGAGTTGTTCTTGGTAACTTATAACTGTAATATTGTGGTAATCCATCATAGTTTCCTAAATTAAATATCGTACCATTTCTCTTTGATACAGCATTCTCAGAATAATCGGTTGTATAATCAACATGGATACCAATTGCTGAATTGTTGCGTAACCAATCCGAGAAGTCATATGTTCTTACGTCTAATGCATCATACTTTCTTACCGGAGGTATGATTCTTAACATGGGACTGATTCCCGTGTAAGAATAACTTAAACTATCATACCCTGTTTGGACCCCTTGGTGATGATGTATTAGATTTGTGATGTCATCGATATATCCATAAATTACATTATTCTTATAATTTTCACCATCAAAATCAAAATCATCATCTCGTGGTCTTCTAAATGCGATATCATTCATAAAACCATTTCCATCAACTGTCATTCCATTTGGAACAAATGTGACTTTAAAGTTACCATGAATATTCACATCATAGGATTCCAAGAACATATCATCTGTGATAATTCCATCGGTACTTTGCTGGTGATATGCAATTAATTGGATTCTTCTGATTTCGGCATGTAAGTTTTCTGTGCGAACTTGCTCATTTGAAAAAATCGTACCAGCAACAAATGAGTTATGTTTTGCATAGAATCGTAATTGCCAATATACTTTTTCATTTTCACCCAATTCTGGATGATCCTCATACAATCTTAGATTTCGATGTGTGTTGTTAATGAGATATAAGAAATGATGTCCATTACCATCACTACCTGGCACAAAAATTGGTAATCCATCAGCATCGTAATTGTTTTCATTTAATGCTAATTCTGGTAATGTTCTCATCTCTTCAAATGTTACCCATAGAAATGGTAATTCTTCCATCCATCTTTGGAATGGTAATGTCTGGAACTCTGTATCTGTATAATGATCTTTATCGATTAAATAATACACCAATTCACTTTCATTTGGACGAAGTTGTGATAAGTTCTGATTATCTGGTGTAAAATTTGTTGTTTGAAACCAATATATCGGAGACCAACCATCTTTGGATGTGATAACCAATGGATATTCATTCACTGTTTCTCCATCATCACTTTCAAAACATAATGTAGGTGGAGTGGTTGTTCTCCATGCCCACTGTAGCCAAGCTACTGTTGAAGAATCTTGATTAGAACGAATTAATGGATGTTCTTCCATATTCGTAAACTTGATGTAAATCTTTTTGTGATACAATGCATTCTTTCTCAATAAAAACATTAATGCATTTTCTTGATCGTAAGAATTAACATTGTCATCATATGTCATTTCAAAGTATGTCTTTAAAATATCACATGGATAAATATCGCCCAGAGGTGGGCGATTCAATCTCATATTTCGTGATTCTAATAACATTTCAGAACCCCAGTTTTGTATGTTACCGACATATTTGGTACCATTTCTTGCTTCGGTTCCAAAACTCTTTTTGGTATATCCATTAAACAAATTCTTGTCCGTGTGTAATTTCGCACGCATTGTATCTGGTGATACAAATGGATATTTACGAATGATTTCATCACTCATGAGTTATCACCTTCTTAATTTCTTTTTTAAGTAAACATATAATTCACATGACGAAGTACCACACAATACTTCGTACAACCCAGAAAGGAGTAAATCATATGATCGATTACTGTATCAGCAACATGGAAAACCCGTTGGATCACATCACAGTTGACATGGGTGAAGATCGCCCTCTTGTGGATTTTGTGATTAAGGCAATCTCAGGTTTGCAAATCATCAACCAGCTTCGTTTGTACACCGTTAAAGATGGTGAAGTCACACCGTTTGTGGCAATCGGAAACTGGAACTGGAATCCCCATCCCTTGTCCGGGGATATCCAAACAAAGCGTCGTGAAACCGGTACAAAGTTGAAGACTAAGAATATCTCAGACAATCGTATTGGTGTTCTCGATTTTGACATCTATTTGGAGGCACGTGACAAAAATAAGAACATGGTATCGAATATCATTCACAACACTCTGCATATTCCCATCGCAGACAACAAAGGACGTTATTACTTGGATAGCTTGCGTTATTCCGAGTATCAGCTTGTGGACAAATTGCTGTATCCTGGTGGAGAGAATTCCTTCATTATTAAATCATTATTGCCGGTTGTGATTTCATATGAAGATGCAATGTGTACTTCGATGAATGGAATGATTGTATCTTCCAAGGTCGGGATGGTTAAGATCTTCACAACAATGGAACCGATCTTGTCATGCTTCATGCATGTTCCATCGGTGCTGTCTTACCTCGAGGTATTTCCGATTCTCCAGTTCACAGGAAGAATCTTGCCAGATCAGGATGATTATGAATACTTCAAACCCATGGATGATGTGGATGGTGTTTACATCAAAGCATACAAGAAGGGTTTGCAGAAATTTGAATATGTTCGTAATATCTTGGTAATGGCGATGCAATTGATTCAGAGATATCATCCGGATACAATTGAACAAGTTCGTGACCCTAAGTGGTGGGTTTATCAGTTATCCTATTATGACGGTCAGGTGGAACATCGTGGTGCTTGTCATCAAATGCATGTTGCCCGTATGCTGGATACTATCTCTGCACAGGTATTGCCGATTCCCGAAGTAGATAAGCGCATCATGATTTCGTTATTAAAGTATATTCTCCAAACAGAGTTTGATGACATGAACTTCTTCTCATTTGAGAATAAACGTTTACGTCGTAATGAAGTAATCTCCACAATCATTACAGCGATGGTGTCTGATAAGTTGAAACAGATGTTCCGTTTTGGTGCATTGGCACAAATGTCAGATATCGAAGGGTACTTCAAATTCTCACCCGATTCGATCCTCAAGAAGATGTATGATTTGGGAACTGTTCATTCAATTGACTTCGCAAATGATTTGGATTATCCACACCTCCTGTCATATACCAGGAAAGGTCAATTGGTGGCCTGATATCTCATATATGCGGAAAAGCGAGCCGCCGGAAAAGTGTTCGATCTGTCGAAAGACTGATGCCTAAAGTTTTCACTACCAAACTATTGTGGTGACATAATAGTGGCAATTCGTAATGGAAAAGGTATGGTAAAAATGTGAAAGATATATGGTCAACCCGCAGGCAAGCAACTAATTAAATCATCTCTGATAAATATATCATTCGTGTGGAGGTGATGAATCATGTCAAAATCTAAAAATATTAAAGGCATGGTATCAAAGACAATTTTCATTAACGGTGAACCTACAGTCTACACAATTAATGTGATGGGGCAGGTTTACAGTAGCCACACGAAACAGTATTTAAAGCCGTTCAAGAATCCAAGTGGATATCTCCTCGTAGATATTCATCATAACAAGGAATCCTACTACAGACAAGTGCATCGTCTTGTTGCAGAAGCATTCATTCCTAATCCGAAGCATCTTCCGACCGTAAATCATATTGATGGTAATAAGGAGAATAATGATGTTACAAATTTGGAATGGATGAGCATCAAGGACAATGTTCGTCATGCGTGGAAAACCGGACTTGTAAAACCTAGATATGGAACTGACAATCCAGCAAACAAATATACAGAAGAACAAATCCATACGGTATGTCAGCATCTTGAGTGTCCGATTCTCCATAATTATGAAATTGCAAAAATTTGTTGTGTCGATGTAACTACAATCAGGGATATCAAGTTCCGTGGTAAATGGAAGCAGATCGCTGATCTGTATAATATTAACCGTAGAAAAGGCGGATTGCAATTTTATAGAAAAGATATTGAACGACTCATTCTGGAAGAGCATATGGATGACAATAACATCTTAATTGAATTAGAACTTCCGGAAACCGCACGTATCCACATTAGATATATCAGAGCACAATTAGCTGCAGCCTCAACGACTAACCCGGAAGGGTGTACACCCACAAGCTGATGGTGGGTGGAAACGAGATACAGATGAATGTCGGGAGATATGCATCTGAAGATATAGTCTGGACATCTGGGGAAATCCCAGAGCAGTTCTTCAAGGCCCATGAAGAACGGCATGGAGTTGCGACCCATGTGAACACATCGCCTAATAGCTTGGGCAGGGTGGATCGTCATAAGATTGGTTTTATCCACAAGCAAATGAATCCATCCATGATCGGCAAAGTCGACTTTATTGAATCATCTAAGGATGTTGGACAATCTGGAACAATCTCACCGTATGCAGACATCTCTGTGTTCTCAGATGTAAATGTCAACAAGTATCCGAACATCAAGTTTGATTTGTACAAGTTTATCGAAAAGGAGTTCCCGACACGAGATGTGGTATTCGAGGCAAATAACATTGAGGAGTACAATGAGATTTTGGACAACATTGTTATGTCCGTTTATATGGATATCGATTATCACATTCCCAATGGAAAGGTATCATCATGAATAAGATTAATCATACACTGTATCATGGGAACATCAATAAGAACATCAAAGTTGTTTATCAGTATCAAAAGAGATCCGAAGAACGATTCCAAACCATTAAAGAATATAAAGGTGCATTATATATTGAACCAGGATTTTCATTAACGATCGGGGAGCCATATGGCTCCCCCAATCGTATGTTTATCACTTCCAATGATTATCCACATTTCGTTATCTTGTTGCACAAAACAATCAAATTGGTACAACAGCATTTGTTAGAATTGTTCCCTAATATGAACCAAGAGGAATATCAGATTGACTCATTGGTATTAGAAAGATTTATCACTGAAAAAGCCATGCATATTAATGGCATGACAATGACACCATGCGTATGGGTGAATGACAGCCAGAGTTGTTTTCCAGCAATCAGTGTCGTTACTTTGCATGGGTCATGTAAAATCCCATTGGAAGATTGTATGGGTATTGACCAAGTATTGAGCACATTTGATCCTAATATGTTTGGATTGATGATGCTGAATATGATGGGATATTAATATGGATGCCGGGCAAAAGCCCGGCTTCTATTTTTTTAATTTTTCATATATATATAATTTATATGAACAGAGAGAATGAAATACTTTTACTCTGTATCATATTTAATTTTGTCTAGAGCCGACGACGTTTAAACTCGGCCTGCCTATAGTCATCTGGCAGCTCAATACAGTCTACGGACTTGAGAGGGAAAGGATTCTTATGACTAATACCTATGTTACATTTGAAAACACAACCGCTACAATCGTATCCCGCAGCTATCACGGTGATGCACAGGCTCTTGAATTCGGTGTAAATGGTAACTTCTATACCACAATTTTCGAATTGGTTATGAAGTATCAGAATGCTGAAATCATTGGTCACGCAATCCGTAATCTCGGTGCTGCAGGCGGTTACAGCCATGACTTCCGTCAGGGCATGCGCCAGTTCTGCCGTATCGCAACAGGTCGTCATCATTTCCATCATTTAGGAATGCTTGATGATTACGATATCGGCAAGGCAGCCGTCGGAGTCGTCAAGGCTGTTGAGGAGTACTGTGTAAAAACATATGGCAAGCGCCATGTGTATCATTGCGGTCTCTGATTCGAATGTGTGAACAGACCTGAGTAGGTCTATAAACTGCTCAAACATTTTAGATCGGCGTATGAGGGAGATTTGCGAATTGCTTCTCCCTCGCCTGTCTTATATTTTTTTTCTTTTTTGTTAGAATTGTGAGATACGTGAATACTTGTTTGCAAGAGTTGTAAAATCATTCGCAATTGAATTACCGAGATGATAGAATCCATTACCAACAAATGATCCAGCCAATGCCAACTTCGTTGCCATTCTTGCACCAGGGTTGTATCGATACTTATCAACACCACAACATTGTCCGATGTAATCAAACATTGTATTGTTATTCAAAAAGAATGCCGGTTTATCCATTGGAGTTGTCACCAAGCAATGTTGTAAATCTTCAATTGTGATTCCAACATTAATTGACAATGGGAATCCATGTACTGATAATGCAGATCCATCTGGGTTTTTACTAACACTAATGTTTGATACAATACCCAATCGAGTTCCCCATAATCCTGGAATGTTACATTGTACCAATGGTGGATATTGATATGCTCCCGCAGAGTAGTCAGACATCTTGGGTAACGCCATTCCCATAATGAAAAACAATGGTACTAATACTTCTGTAAAGTAACTATACACGTCTCCTCTAGAAGCACGTAGTTTCACATTTACGGTCATGCTTCCTGTTGAGGTGTGCTGTTGAAATACCTTTGGATATATTGGGTGGTCACCAACCCATGATTTTGCCAAACCTCCCATGAAAGATGCTGTGAATCGACCAATACCACCACCAAGAGTACTAATGATATTTTCCGCAACACTTACACCACCAGCAGCCAATTTGATAATGGCATCATCAACAACACCTCTTGTTGCGTTTGCCATGAATGCAATTTCATTACCAACAGCACTACCAGCGTTCATAACGGAGAATAGTTTTGATTCCCCTGTGTTATTTGTATAGCCTTCAGAATAACCAGTTGGTTCAATCATAAAAGAAACATACTGATCTGCATCACCATTCATTGTATCAATGCTAGTATATGCTGTAACATCTTTACTTGTGATATATCGATATTGATTCCATACATCATCTCCTCCTGCGCTATATTTTACATTTGTGCCAATTGGTATTAATTTATCACCGATTCTGACATGTGCTTGTTGTAATCCCAACATAACAATTGCGGTATTAATCATCATTTTTACATTATTAATATAACTATACCAATCATTTGCAAATGTGTAAAATGGTTGATTCATGGATAATGATTGCCACAATGTTGTCGCTAATGCAGTAGCACCACTAATACTATTGCCAACTTGCCCTACATAACCGCTTGCTTCTTGTAAAACACTTTCAGCATCCATGTAATATTTGTTATCACCACTCATCAAGTCATTGGTGCTGGAGTTTTGAACACCCCAATCATTATATGACATACGAGTATCGCCAACGATTCCTTCATAATTTCCGTAGTCTTCACCAGTCATTGCTGGTTGCTGCTCTTCATTGTTTACTAATGTGGAGATATCCAAAGCATTCGACAATTCTTCTGACCATTCGGATACATTCTCTCCGACAGTATCTTCATCTGCACCTCCGAAGTGACGTGGATATTTTTCTAAATTATTAGTATATTTTTCTTCATAAGCATTTTGTGCTGATTGCCAATCATAAGATCCACCGCTAGCCAAAGTTCCATTATTGTCATAAATATCATATCGATTCAATGCTCTTAGATATAATGCCATTTGTCGAAGTGTGTCTAAGATTGATGAGTATCCTCCTGTGAATTGTGCGTGACCCACCATGAAATGGGCAATTTGTGCGGGTTTCAAAACATTGTTTCGATACCAATCTCCAGTTGCTCCTTCATGTCCATCCACACCAGAATCAATTCTCATATCACATAGATTAGATAACTGAGGAGGAGATCCGAATAACCGTGGAGAATAATTACTTTCCAAAGGGTTTGCTTGTTGAAATGATTCTTTTGTATTTTTTGTTTGACCATATCCCGCAAGATATACATTATCAGCCATATGAATTACTCCTTTCTTATATTGAAATCATTACTGATCCGTTTTCAACTTTTTTTCTTTGAGCGTATATGTAATATTTAATTGACCGGGTGAAGTAGTAGATAGGTTAATAATAAACATAATATTTTTATTTAAGACATATATAGAATTAACATGGACAAGAAGATCATACGGTCATTTTGTATCATATTATGAAAGGAGGAATGTAAAATGCCAATCGCGTCGTTCGTATCAGCTCTTGCCGCACTCGGTGGTACAGGCATGGCCATGGTGAAAGGTTTAAGAGATGATAAGCAATCCAGATACCCGCCGGAATATCTCATGATGAAAGACATGATGAAGATGGCGAGAAAGGGTTATCCCATGGGAATGATGAATATGGGTATGATGGGAATGTATAATCCTTATCAGTTTCCCATGTATCAACCACAACAATTTTCTATGATACCGGCACAACCACAAATGCCGATGATGTATCAACAACAACCTATGTATCAACCATATCCCATGTATCAACAACAGCCAATTCCACAACAACCTGTCATGCTTCCAACCCAAAGTATGGTGGGACCACCTCAGTTGCAATCTGATATTATCTGTCAGATGTTACAGCAACAATTGCAAATGCAGATCCAACAACAACAGATTCTCAATCAGTTGAATGAGGATATGCGAAAGAGAATGTTAATGGCCCAGTATCAACCCTATATTCAGGAGATGATCCATCCCAGAACATTCATTGTTCCAAATACGATTCCACTTCAGACAACTGGTCCAATATGGGAAGATGATACTGGGAAACAAGCCGTGTATTCATCACCACAACACATGCCAATCCCATTGGTCATGGCACCCGAGCCAATTGCGGTTTCTCAGCAAGCACCTAGATGGGAAGAGAATCCGAATATCCCCAAGAATTATGTCGGAAACAAGTGGTGATAAAATGTTAAAGAAGTATGACATTAGGATACGTGATCCAACCAAGTGACTTATGTCACAAGAAAAATTAACGAAAGGAAGAAAGTTATGATTAATGAAAACAATATGCATGCGTGGAGCATGGACGAAATCAACGCAATGTTTGATATTGGAAACACTGCTGCGAATGCAATGTCAAATGCTTTTCAGCAGACGACAAACACGATGAATGCAATGTCTGGTATGAGTTCTGAGCCGAGAAGAAGTGATGCATTTTATCGTTCTAACAATCAGGGTTATCAGCAGATGCCGCAGTATGGTAATGGATTCTATCAGCAGATGCCTCAGGTACAGCAGCCACAGTCTTATGGATTCGGATATACTGACAGTAATCAGTATGGTGGAATGTTTGGTGGTAATATGTTTGGTCAGACAATGCCACAGAGTCAGAATCCCAACACAGGATATCCGGGCTTCTGGAATCCCGCTTATGGAAAGTGATGGTGGTTTATATGACATTCGAACAGTTCTGTTTGGAATTCGCCTCTCCTGATGTGTTTGATATTCCGACCGATGGCCAGATTGCACCACGTTTCCATGAGCAGGCAAATCTGTTGATGATGAACTGCAGAAGTCAGATTCAGCGTGCGAATAATGTCAAGCTCACATATATCCAGAATAAGTTGAAGGATTATGATGCGATTTCTGACATTCTGGAATCTAAGTACAATGGAGAAGTTGATGAAGGTTTGATGAATGGTTTGTCCTTCGTCATGTTTGGTGTATCCTACAACTTCTTGAGTGAGTCCGCAAAAGCTATTATTAAAACATTAACGATCTACGTTATGTTACAATCATAATTTAAGGAGGAAATTACAATGAGTATTATCATGCCCCACGAAGACAACAAGGCCAATTGGCAGCCGTTGCCCAACAAGTTCTATGAGATCGGTGTCGGTGACATCCAGCGCTATTTGGAAGATGAAGTTCTCGGATTCAAGATTGCATGCAGCTGGGAAAGATGGACAGGTATCTCCGCATTCGTTGGTTATCTTGTCATGAAGGTTGTGTTCAATCCCAAGGACATCGAAATTGAAGACCGTGCCACTGACTATGTTTCCACTATTCTGCGTAAGACAAGTGCTGAGCGTCAACTGAATAAGTCTGTGATGGATGCTCTTGAGCCGTTTATGTATCCGCAGAATATGAACCAGATTTATATGGAGCAGAATCGTGAAAAGCTTCGTCACATGAATGAGCTCGGCATCGTTGGTTCAAAGTTGGATGAACTCGTTCGTTGGTCCAAGATCAATCGTGCTGTGGAACCAAACACGGGTCGTCCGTATTATCGTGTATATCTGAGACCTGAACGCATTGTTATGGCTGGCTTGCAGGATGCAACAACACACTCTCTCGAAGGTAGCTGCTTCATCCGCCGTATTTATGGTACTCGTCCGGAGCAGTTCCGTTTGCTGGTTGAGCGTGTAATGACCAATAACTCCGTTACTGACGAGCTGTCTGTTGAACAGATTTTCGCACTGAGATAATTGTATTAAACACCCCGATGGAGATGATGGGTGGGCGTTAGCCCACCCATGTCTCTTGCTTATGTTATGGGAGGAATGATGTATGTATGTGATAGAGTTAAATGAATTGATTGACATGACGACGAATTTTTTTTATAATCATTCGCATAAATCCATGGTAATTGGTGGGATTGTTGGTTCACATCCATTGTCACATGTATTAGATGTTGCGACCGGTATTACGGATTTTACAAACATTCTTGTGATTGAAGGATGTATGGATTTCACGTATATTCCAAAACGAATGATACAGAATTATGTCCCATATCAATATTTAATCATTGATCAATATGTGTCATCATTATCTGAACCTGAGCCATTTCAAGTGAGATTGTGGGAACAACGACTTCCCACTGTGAAAGCAATCGAAACAAAATTCCTTCGTCAATTCGATTATGTGATTATCAACAATGCACATTTGATTGATGCACAATATGTCCAAGGATTTGTTGATCTATGCCGAAACAAATGTGTTGTGATTGTTGATCCATTTGATATCGGTGGTGAACATTTCTCAAATGTTCCGACATTAGTTGAAACATTAGAAAAGCAATCACCAATTGTTGGTATGGCTCGTCGATTGTATGATATTCCAACTAGGATGATTGATAAACATGTCCCCGGAAATGTTGTTTCAGGTAGATTAAATCGAAACGGAATCGGTCGATCTGATGGTAGGATGTATGTATCTAACAATATTCCCATTGTTGAAGAAGCATCAAGTAAGATGAGAAAACAACCGTTTCGTCATGGACAACGTTATTTCGTAACAGATGAACATGTGCATATTATATATGATACTGAGGCGAAAACGCATCACCATATCATGAAGAATGCCATGCTCATTATGCAACGAGCAGCATCATCCACAAACCAGCATATTGTCAGAATCTATCACTCTAAACAAAATTTGAAAATGTATTTGGAATATGATCATATCCAACATCATGTGAATGAATACGATTATCATATCCAAGTAAAACCAGCAAACGTGTTGTCAACGCAGGATGCTCGTTATCATCGTTATTTAAACACTGCATTAATTCCGACAGCAAATATTACAAATCGTGAATTGTATTCTGTCATGAAGAATTCTGTCAATTTGACAATATGTGAAGTTAGAGGAGTGACGTAAGTTGCGAATATTTGGATTTGATATTGTTCGTTGTTCAAAAGCAGATCAACGAGAAGCTGAAGTATTAGAAAAGGTTGTTGTAGATATCTACAATAACCTTGTTACTTTTTTGGCATGGCTAAAGGATTTAACCGATGAACATGACAACGAAGATGAAATAATACGATTGATGTATGAATTTACAGAGACAATCTCAAAGCTAATGATGGTTTATAATGATAATAATTTTTCTGTGCCATTAACATCAATCGGTATGATGAATCGGATGAATAATTTAAAAACAAATATTGGAAATATCCAAAAAATCATTATGGTTCATTTTCAAGCAAAAAAGACATTTGCAAAATTAGAAGGATTATATGAAGACGGTAAAGTTTCAGAAACCAAGTATAATGATATGATGAATAAGTATGAGAGTTCTGATGCTGGATATGAAGAATCATTAATCCATTCTATTAAATTATTATATGCTGAAGTAAACACATTGATTCCCATCATTCAATACGACTTAATCAGAATTCTGTATGGCGTTGATTTGGTACGGGCAAATCATCGTTACCAAAAACAATATCGGCGTAACCAAAAATGGAAGTCTGTTTATGAAATAAAAGTAATGAATGAATGTGAATCAAGACGATAATTCAAGGAGGAATTAATATGAATGAAATGGAAATTGAAGCAATGGGCTATACGAAGCAATTCGACTATACCCAGTATTCCCATGATAACCATGTAAACGTTATTCCAGAAGAATCATTCCATCACCTTGTAACTGATACGTTCAAAGTGATTACGGATACACTCAGAAAGACGTATGGCCCATATGGTTCTACGATTATGATATCTGATCAGAATGAGACAACCACAACAAAGGATGGTTATAACATTTACTGTGCACTTGGTTTTTCCCATCATTACAAGAGAATGGTATATCTTGCCATCAAGAAGATTATTGAACGTGTCAACAACAATGTTGGTGATGGTACAACCTCATGTATTCTATTGGCTGAAAAGATGTTTAATCATATCAACGCAATTGTTAAGAATCAAGAAGACAAGCGTAATGTGAAAAAGATTCTTGATGATATTGAGGAATATTTACAATCCAATGTTGCAATTCAAGTTGATTCTGTTAACGGAGTGATTGCACCACTGACAGAATGGTCTCTCAATAATTTGATTATGTTGGCATCCAACTATGATACGGATTTAACGGATTATGTGATGAATGCTTTAAACCCAATTTGCGAACACACATCAGATCCAAATTCAAAAGTAACAAAGATTAACAATGTCATTGTTGATACAGACAATCCATATGAAGTATCCAAGACGACATATAAGATTGATCATCTTCCTGGTAAATATCGTGTTCGTGTTCACATGGATACCGAGTTTGCTTTGTCAATGTCACAACCAGAACGTGTAAAGATATTACTATATGATCACACATTCGGAGCATCAGATTGGGTTAATTTTTTCGAAGGATATGATAAGGAATCTAAGATCTTCATCATTGCTCGTAACTTCTCCAAAACATTCTTGGATAATGAATACGTGAGATATCTAAAGCAGTTGGGATTGGTAAAGCAACCCGTTAAAGTGTATCTGTGCCAAATTAAAGGTACTTATGTTCAGGATGAATTGTTGGATCTTGGTGCAGTATTGAATACAAAGGTTCGTTCTATTAATGAATTGACTGTTGATATGAACGAGGTTGCAGAAGCAACCGTATCGGTGTATAATCTTAATTGCTTATGCTTCCATGATGTTGAACCACCCGAAGATTATATCACAAAACTTTTCTTGGATTATCAGAATGAAAAGAGTTATGTGAAACAAACATTGTTGGATGAACGTGTCCGTGCATTGAAGATGGATACATCTGATGCGTTGATTACTGTAAAGGCAGAATCTTCATTGGAAATGAAAATGATCTCCGACAAGATTGATGACTGCATTCATATTGCTCGTTCTGCATTTAACTACGGCGTGGTTCCTAACTTGCTTTGGTATGGATTTGATCGTGTTCTTAGACACACACCATCTGATGATCAATTTTCCAGAAAGATTCATGAAGCAATCGAAAAATCCATTCTGGAATTGTCTGATGATATCTATTACTCTAAGCATGCAGAACCAAGTAAAGAAGAAAAAGATTTGTGGGAAAAACAAAAGGATCTTTTTTATTTAAACGATCACGGTGCTCATTCATTCGACATTATTAATGATGAGACAGTTGATCGTAATTACTTACCCACATCTGCACAATATGACATGGAGATTCTGATTGCTTCCATTTCAATTGTGAAATACTTACTTTCTTCCCGTGCACTGATTTTTGATGCCTTCTTAATGACACCTCAGGGTGACCAGGGACATTTTGTAAGAAATGATAATTAATGTAAATATATGATTTGTATGGTGTTACGGGGCATATGCCCCGTAACATTAATTCAACTGCTCGACGAACATCCGAGTAGAATCTAAAATTTTAGGAGATGCATGCTTATGAAACAATTGAAAGCCAGTCTTTACAAGAATATCTGTTCGATTCTTGTGAGTGACAACCCCAGTTTGAGAACATCCCAGAATCAGGTATTGTTCTCACGTGTATTGAGTGAATATCCTTCGAAGTCGATTCATTATTTGACGGCACATCGTTTATTGAGCTTCTTTGAGAAGAATGTCAATAGTGTTCAGTTGATCATTGAGATTATGGCTGATGAGGGTGAAGATGAAGAGATTATCGAGAATGTGAAGTTCTTACACGACAATCCCACAATCACAAGTCAGGCTGAGGTGACGAAATTGTGTTTGTTGTTGGCAGATTATGTCAAGTATTCCAAGATCTTAAAGATCAAGAATTCTTTCATCCAATCGTTGGATTTAGTTGATGACGATGATGCTCCCATTAAGGAAACGGTTGATACGTTGTATTCTTTATCCAATCAGATTGTAAATGCATATAATGTGTCAAATGTAACAGCAACATCACATACGTTTGATACCGCAGATAATGATGGAATGAGAACCGTTGTTGCAGAAACACAGGATTCGAGAGATGCTTCCAAGTGTATTATCACAGCGATTCGTGGTTTAAATATTTTACTTTCCCCCGGATATTTGTCTGGATGTGTTTATGTGTTTGCTGGATTACCTGGGAATTATAAGTCTGGAATCTTGTTGGAATCTCACGTGGATACTTGTCGTTATAATGAACACTTGAAAGATGGTTTGAATGGAAAAACACCCGTGTCCATTTATATCTCCATGGAGAACTCCATGACACAAACCATTCGTCGTTTGTGGGGATTGTTGTTCCCGTTGGCAGATATCTCATTATTCCCCGTTGATGAAGCAACGGAGATGATCTCAAATGCATTGACAGAAAAAGGTGTTCGCTCTGTAATCTTGTATTATGGATATCGAGAGAAGTCCACAGCTGATATTGCAAACATCATTCGTTCGTATAATACGGAAACAACAGAAGTTGTCGCATTGTATTTTGATTATATCAAGCGTGTTCGTTCTGCACGTACAGATGCAGCCGCAACAGCATCTGAGAAATCGGAGCTTCATGCGATTATGAATGAATTTAAGTTAATGGCAATCCAGTTTGGTATTCCGATTGTAACAGGACATCAGTTGAACAGAGTTGCGGCACAAGCGGTTGATGATGCGGTGTCTCGTGGTAACTTTGATAAGTCTGCTGATGTGTTGGGTAGATCACAGGTTGGTACCGCATTTGAAGTTCTTGAGGTATGTGACTTCTTGGGGATTATCAATATTGAAAATGCTGGTGATAATAAGTATCTCATGATTAAAGCAGCAAAACAGCGTGACAAACAATCAAATGGAGAAAACGATATTACGGCAATTCGTCATCCATTCTTGTCTTCTGACTCATTTGCTTTGAAGCCTGATATTATGGAGAATTGCTCGTTATCCATCCCCATTTACTTCGGTAAACAGATGCAGAATTTTATGACAAATATCTGATAAAAAATAAAATTCTGTATATGTATAATTTAGATGAGAAGGAACCACTACGGTATACTTCTGATATTATTTAAAGGAGGGCTCTCTATGAGCGTAATGCAACTGCAGCAGCGGGTTCTCGGACCCGAAACAGTCGTGGATTACTCCACACTGATCATGCAATCGTATCCGGCGTATGCTATTCAGCATGAACCTTTCGTGGGTTTCAAAATCAGATGCCGTGATACACAAACCAATCCCTACCACGGGGAATATCGCATGCAGCAAATCGATGCCTTTTTACAGCAGACGAGATGCTTGATGGACACTGGTGTGATTCTCCGTGCATCCGATTTCCAGACACCTGATGGTATTTGGGTGATCACAATGCCTGTCCCCCGTTCTCAGATTGTTGATATCCTGGGTAAGCTCTTCCATGTGCTTGCAATCCTGGAGAAGCAGCTTGGTATTGTTATGACAGGTACTGGTTATGAGATTAATGTCAGCGGTCGTTGTCTCCCGTATGAAGTTGAAACGGTGATCGGTTCACTTCAGATTCCGACAGAATATCTCAACATGTTGATCCCACCCGTCAAGTCTGCATTCCGTTATGGCTATCTGTATAGAATCAATGACGTGTATGCATGCTTCCGTACCAGATGGAACATGGGAAATCGTTCCGCAAATCAGATGCAGGAAGCTCTGATGCTTCTCAGTCAGCTGATCGTATCGATCTTTCACTAATTTAAAGGAGGAAATTATTATGAGTAACTACTTTGACAATCCGGATTATCCGACAAATGCATCTCTTGGCAACTTTGCCCAGCACACCTATCAGGGCCAGTCCGCTTATGGTGGATACAACAACTTCTACTATGGTGGTCCTGCATATGGCACAATTGGTACTGAACCTCGTCGTGCTGACATCCCGATGCCTGGACAGAGCTATGGCTATCCTCAGCAACCGTATGGAATGCCTCAGCAACAGCAACCTGTGCCTCCTCAGACACAGGTTCCGACTGGTGTTGGACAGATGCTGAGTGCACCTGAGAATGGTGTTTCACCGTATGCTACCTATCCGCCTTCCGGTCCTGCAATGGGCGGTTTTAACCAGTTGATGACTGATGCTCGTCGTGCCGATATTAACACAACTCAGAGTGTTGGTAATAATCCTTGGGCACAGACTCCGGCTCCGATGCCTACTGCACCTATGCCTACTGCACCTATGCCTGCACCGACATATCAGTATCAGGCTCCCGCATATACTGGCGGTGGTTGTGGTGATGCGCCTGCGATGTATTTTACTGGTGGACCGAATCCGTTCGAAAAGAAACCCGGTATGAATATGTGGGATAACCTGTATTCTGCACCACAACCGTATGTATCTCCGGCACCTGTTGCTCCGGCTTGGACTAGCGGACAGGTTGCACCGCCCACAACTCAGGCATGCTATTTCCCTCAGCAGTATCCTGGTATGCCGGCACCAGCACCGCAGCCTCAGCCTGTGAGCTGGTATGAAGTATCTAAGGGAATTTGGAAGTAATAATCGGTGACTCATTGATGCGGAGCCATATGGCTCCGCATTGATTCACGAAAGGAGACACCATGGAGCAGGAATTAAGAACATTTAGATCTCGTTTAAATAGTTTGCCGTTAGAAATGAAAGTGAAGATTGGTGAAGTATCATTCCAGAAGGGTATGACTCCTTCCCATAGACGTGATCGGATTATTGATATCTTTGAAGAATACAGTATTCCGTTTAAGAACGTTGGGACTGGAACAAATCGTCATATCGTTCGTTATGATGGGTACGTTATTAAGATTGCTTTGGACAAAGAAGGAGTTGCAGACAATAAACAGGAATGGGTAATGTCTGATAAGTTAGCACCACATGTTGCAACAGCATTTGAAATTAGCAAAGGCGGACACATGTTGGTTGCGGAATATGCTCCTGCTTTCTCAAACTTTTATGAGATGAATATCTATCGGCATACGATTCACGACATTCTGAATGATTGGTCGAAACGATTCTTAATTGGCGATGTTGGAATTGTCGATAAGAATTTTGCAAACTGGGGAGTGAATTCACGAGGAAAACCAGTTTGTATTGATTATGCATATCTATTCCCAGTATCAATGAACATCTTTCGTTGTCTTTGTGGTAACAGAGCAATGGTAATGGATGACACATTCTCGAGATACAGATGTCCCAATTGCCAGCGTAATTATTCTGATGCAGAGTTAAGAATGATGATCACAAGAGAAGAAAGACTGAAAATGTTTGAGAACATTCCGGGAATGGAAATGCGGATGGAATATGAAGAACATCCAGTGGAAAAGAAGTATCGTCCTGATAATTTGAATCCGGACTATCCAGACATCTATGAGGTAACGATGGATGTGGTGCAGAGGTTGTTCAATGAAGGACAGATTGCTTCGTTCTACGATGTTTATGATGAAACAGATTAAAGGAGGGCTATTATGCATTATTCACATTTAATGAGATATGCAAAACATGCAGAACCGGTATCGCAACCCACACCTGTGGAAGAGAAGAAACCGGTGTCAGAGTATGCGGCATCCAGAACAGTATTTACGGCGGATCCTAATATGGGTTCGCCTATCACATTTATCACAGATCAGGTTGATGCGTTGATTGAGGTAGATGCCGAAGCAGAGAAAAAGCCGGAGCCAGTTGAAGAAGAACCGGTTGTGGAAACAGTTGAAGCTGAAGTTGTTACTAATGAAGAACCAGTAGTCAATCAAGCGGAGTTCAAACCAACGGATTCAGTAGCAACAGCTGTGTTGGATTCCATCTTCAAGAAGACAGAAGAATTGGAAAATCAGTATGTCGGAAAACCGATGAATGTACACGATATCAAAGAACCAATGGATGTGCATCTTCCTACAAATACACCTGTCATTAATCAGATGATCTCGGATCAGAGTGACGAGAATGCGAGAAAGATTGATGATATGGTTGACATGCTTTCTGATGCATTGGAATATTTTATCGACAAAGAGTCTGATTTGTTAACACCCAATCTTGACACAAAGCAGGTGGATGATGTTCTCAATTTCATGATTGAATTACAAACGAAATACTTCAGCGAGATCCCATTGACACATCGTATGTCACGTCCGTTCTTGTTCGGAATTCCTGAAAAGCTGTATGATGAGATGGAAGAATCCATTGACCATGGTGAATCGATCGTATTCAATCCGATGACATATCTGTATATCATGCTTGTTGATGAGCCTCGTTTTGCGATTGGTAAGTTCTTGAAGATTCTGACAAGCTTAGCATATGATCAGCAGAATATGATTAATCGTTATGCGGCGGAATATGATGAGGCAACTAAGATTGATGTTGAAGATGACGAAGAGGTCCTTGAATTCGTTGATGATGAAGAAGACGAGTAAACCATATGGGGAGCATATAGCTCCCCATTCATTTATTAAGGAGGAAATTAAGATGAAAAAGAATGGTAAACCAGTTTCGATGTTTGGAGATGAAGATAACACACAGAAACAGAAAACAATCGACTTTGTAACAAATGTATTGTCTCATATCAATGATGATGTGAATGAGCAATCAGATGATTACGAAATCAAGGTGACAGGTGATGAACGTACCTTTGAAGATGGATTCGTTCGTTATACCAAAGAAGGTAAGGGTCGCTATGATTTGATTCCGTTTGAAGTAATCGGTGATAATATTAGTATGATGGAAAATTTGTATACTCGTACACAAGCGAGATATCAGACGAATCTTGTTGCATTTTCGAATTTCATGATTATTGAAGCAATCAGTAAATTAGACTTACAAGCTGCGATTGCAAACATCACAGCTATGCATTACTGCAATAAGAATAAAGTTTCGACTATTCGTATTTCCCGTGATTCGTATTCCGATGGCCTTATCAAGATGCTGAAGGATTTGAGTATTCACTTCGAAAAGGGTGCTGCTAAATACGGGGAGAACAATTGGAGAAAAGGGATTAATGAGTTATGGAGCTTTATCGATTCCGGTAGACGTCACACGATGCAGTATTTAAATGGTGAAACTGACGAGCCTCATCATATCTCCGCTATTTGGAATTTTGTATGCTACTTGGCTTTGACAAGAGAAGAACCTGATAATGGGCCAACGGATCTTGGAACAATGTTTACAAAACGTGATTCCATTCAGTAAATCACAATTTCATCATTTGTGATATATATCCTTATTACGAAAGGAGATGATGTTATGATTGTAACATCCAAACGTTGTTTCATTAATTGTCTTGCACAGTTTATGGATCATCAGCAATTGCTTGGTGCGAATTATTATGTATGCGATGTTTCCAATAGTGCAGCTAGAACAGTTAGTTTTAATAAGACAACGGAATATGACAGTAATGGAAATCTTATGATTCATGAAACACCCGTTATGACAGGACCATCGATGACACGTTTCAATATTCATTATTCCGAAGGGTGGCTTGATCCATCAGCAAATGTTCTCAACAGAGCAAATGGTAAGAGTATGAATGTGACGACACTCACGAATGGTGTTATGATTGATTTGTTTCGTGAACATTTGATTGATCCCTTCACCATTGGAAATGTTTATAGCTGGCTGTATGGTAGTATGAATGCCCCAAAGGGAAATGGTTTAATGATCATTATCATCAACAAAGAAGATCATGTCAGAATCTTTGGTGACACAATTTGCAAATATTTATCCAGATTCTTTGGTGAAGATATTGAATTTGTCGATGCTCAGTTTCGTCCACAATTGATTCCCGGTTTGACACATTATGCAGGAGATAAAGCATTTGCAGAAAAAGTATTGCGAGACCAACGTGATTATTCATTGGGTGCAAGCTTTATGCAGATGGTGTCAGGTATGGGATACTCAGAAACCCGTGCAAATTTAATGGCGTTTGTTGAATCATTACCACCCCCACAATTGATGCATTTGTATGAATTGGTATTTCCTAATGAACCATTACCTCCGGGTAACTACACAACCGATCATGTGAAGAAAGTTCTGTTAGGTAAGGCCATGGATCTGTATCAGAGCAAAGCACATTCTACGCCGAGCATGTATGATTCAAACATCTATCTTGATTCATTAAATGATGAGATGAACAGACTGTCATCAGATGAGTGAGTTGTGGTGGGGCATATGCCCCACCAATCTTTTTTTATTTTTTGCAGGAGATGATAATATGAAACCAAAACATGTTGACCCAAATCCAATGTCGGAATATTTGGTGAAGTTACAATTGATTGTATCCAACACGACATTTATGGATAAAGAATGGGCTCGTAAATATGAAACAGCTGAAACAAAAATAAATGGTACTGCGTATACCAATGCGGTTCTTAAGAAAGACATATTCGAGAGTTATAATTGGTCAGAGCAATACTTGAAACGAAAGTTATTGGATTTTGGTATTCGTGACGAGATAGTATTAAGAAAGCTGTTACTTAATCACAATTTAATTCCATATGATATTCGTGGTAAATTATTGGAATCCGCACGTGAAGAAAGAATTAATGAATATAAAGAGCCGAACAGGTATTATCTGAATCTTACGGGAAATCCATTAATTGGTGTTGATCCAATCATTTCTGTTCCACATGATTTTTATATGCAACATAAAGGAATAAACCTGTTTGATGCAAGCCAGCCAATTCATCAGTTAAACAGAAAAGCCCAAGAGTTATTAATGAATTCCCCGTATTGGAATAGCATTTTAGAACAATATCCCGATGTGGAATATATTAAGCATATGGGTTCTTATTCCATTCCAATTGTTACATCAAGAACCGCAAATGACGGAGATATTTTATTGATTAATGAATCAAAATTGTATACTGTTCACGATCGACTTGGTGTTATTTCTGTTGAACCAGCAATCATTCATGAATTCACAAAGACATACAAACGTGTTCGTCATTATGTTTATGATATTCTTCGTGGCGACTTCTCCCAAATCTATCCAAACTATAACAACTTTATTCGTTTCTTAACAATCTATATGACGATTGGACAATGCATGAATGAGTTCATGCACAAATCAACAAAGTTGATTTACATGAATGATACCATTGCGAATGATTATTTTGAATTATATGGATTACCGAGTGTATTGATGGAGGGAACAAACTTAGTTCGATTCTTAAAGAAATTTCGATTACTATTAATGGACAAAGGAACAAACACTGTTTATCGTGTGAAAGACTTAATCGGTTATGACTACACTGAGGTTTACACATTATTGATGGTGAAACAGCAAGTGTTCAAGAATGGTTATCCCGTGTATTATACAGATACAGATGGAACATTACGTCCAAAACAAAACATTGTATTTCGTCGATTTGGTACAGCTGATAAGAACACATCTTACTTTGAATACAAGAATGATCCAAAGACATATACATTGGAAGAGATTACATCCGGTGATCCACGTTGGTGGGACACCCCAGATGTTCGTCAACGAATTAATGAAATGAATTATACATTATCCAATTCCAAGTATATTCAATTATCAACTGCAGTATCAATGGATGATATTTGGTGGCAATGCTGTATTTTGTTACGAGGATTGCTAGATCATGAATTGGAAACAAAATCAACAAAGATTGGTATTTCACAATCATTAGGATCTACATTTGATGTGAGTTTGTTTGATGCAGTCTTGGTATTAATCATCATGATGAATTGGGCCAACAAGGATTTCCAAAATAAGTATTTCAATGGAAATTTGTATTTACCAAATGGGACATTCAATGGAATGCCTGCATGTTTGGATTTGTTATTCAACGGATTGAATCCAGATGGATCTCCAAAAGAACCAATCCTTGGAGATCCATATAAAGTTTCATCATTCAATTTTGATATTCGCAATATCAATCCAGAACATTATACGAAGTTATATGAGTATTCCTACTTGGAGCCCGATGTATTCATCCCAATGTTAGATCGTATTTTGAATCGTGATGATATGAATATTGGTGAAACCATCATGACAAATGTAAAATTATTATACAAATATCTTGAGAAAAAATTACGTACCGCATCCACAATTTATGAATTCCGACAAGTGTCTGATGCATACAATTGGTTGTTCTTGGTCGACCCAATTCGTAATTGGAGTGATAGTTTGGGGATGACAACTAATGAATTGATCATGACAACATATCATTTGGGCAATGAAGAATATCGATCATTCAAATCATTATTTTACGGCAATATGTATCGTAATTCAACAATCGATGTTGTTTATAATGATACATTTTATGCAATTCCAATTTATGATATTCTGAATAAGAATGTATCAACGTTGGATGATTTCCCATTTGATGATCCCGGATTTTTAGAAGCAGTTAATGACGTATTGGATAATTGGACAAATTCCACAATTACCAGTAGTATGGCCATTTCAGAGACAATCAAAGCAAATTATGTTGACATGATTCGTGATAAAATTTCATTGGATTTGAATTGGACAAACTATGGACCAAAGACATTCGAATCATTATTATATACCAGCAGTCCATCATTATATCGAGCATTGATGAATATTAAAAATAATGACAATCAAATGTTTATCATGATGAGAAGCATTGTCCGTGCTTTAGAATATTATACGAAATCACCATTACCAGCATTAGAGTTCAGAGCAGTTGGTAAAGAGAACTACATCAATGTCTTGAAAGAAGTTATCACATACTTCAAATCATATATGGTAGAATTCACCAAAGAAGAATTTGTAATGATCATGGGTGGGTTATTTGATTACGGTGGTAATTCCAATATGCTATTGCTATTTGATGAAATCCATAAAGTACGATTAAGATTGATTCCTCGTGAAGCATTACATCTATATGATGTTTCATGTGCAACCGTTAGATTGGGCGTTCAAGATGATATTTCCGATTTCTTTTATGATGAAGCATTATTCCATATTAAAACAACATATCGTCAATTGAAAACGATTCCATATGACATATACTATGATTACGATGAATATGTTTCTCCAGAACCTTTTTCTTTCTTGAATGATGATGACATTATTGTTGCAAACATGATACCTAAATCAGATCTTGAATTAGAAATTGAGAAAGAATACGGTTCAACCAATCCAGTACCATACAAAATTATCATTACAAAAAATAACATTAATCCGAATTATCAGAATTATGTCGGTGACGAATATTACACAGGTGGATATGATTCATGATGCAAAAAAGAATCCCCCGGCTCAGCCGGGGGTGATTGTTAATCGTGGTAAATAGACCACAGTCCCTCGATATCATTCGGGACATAATGATGGTTCTTACGGATCCACTCAATTGCTCTGAATTTACTCCAGCCATATTTCATTAACAGTTTTACAACTTCATTCAATGTATCATCTAAGCACTTATCGCCGTATAATACTTCAGCAGTTTCAGCTTCAATGATCATCGAACTACAAGTCCCACGTACGCCAATTTTCATTGTAATCACCTTCTTTCGATACCTAGTATTAATCACGACAATCCATGTTCTTATTTAAATCTTTGGACGTCGTGATTTTCAACAAGCCACCACTCGTCGGTGAATGGAATCTTCCAAGGACCTAGTGGTGTAATCTTTGTTATGGAAGCGCTCTCTTGTTCGGACTCAGTGGTGTGATCGCCGAACCACTTCTTGAGTGCTTCCATTTCTCTTTCGTATCATGTTTTCATGACATATTACTCCTTTATGGGATAATTTGATATACATTGATATCAAATAAATAATATGTATATAAAATGATAAATTAATGGGGGCCATCAGGCCCCCATATATTTTTTTATTTTGTGATGTCAATTGTGTGAACAATATGATCATACTGATTTGGTTGAATACTATGGGAGATTAAGAACATCTGTTCCAGTTTCAATGTGGACATGATTTCCTGTAACATAAGAACGAATACATCACGCATTCCCGTATCGATATAAGCGTCGATCTCATCCACAAGAGGAACAAATTTGCCGGTTAAACAATATGCCAACGATAATGACAAAGCCAACGATAATAATGTGCTTTCTGATTGTGACCCTGTACGAATATCATCAGAATGATTAGTACCACAACGGAATGGAAGTGCGAATGTTGTTTCATTAATTACAGGACGTAACAATTCAATTTCACCATCATACATCACATCCAGTAAACGATTTGCCATACTTAACGCTTCACCAATTGTCTCACGAATGGCAATAACTGGTTTTCCTTTGGTGGATGATGTTGCTTCTGCAATGATCTTAAAGCGCTGGTCCATTTCCAATTGACGTTCAATTTCATCAACTGTGGAAGTATACTGACGATCCGCATTCTTTAATTCATCCAATTGATGCTGAACCACTTGTACTTGACTCTGGATATTGATAAACTGTGAATGGAGTTGTGTATATTCTGTCTCTGCAGTTGTTAACTGTGATTGCTGACGTTGTAACTTCTGATAACGTGTTTGTATTTCTTGGATGTTAAAATTCTTAATGGATGAGATAGAACTCTTCTTATGATCAAGCTGTTCAATCATTGTACGATACTGTACCAATTGTTGTTCACATGTGGTGATTTCATTACGGATTCTCATAATATCATTTTCCAAGATTCCAATCATATCATCATTTGATGTTTGGTTTGTATCCAGCAGATTCTCCATATTGTGAATGGTATTTTCGGTATCGCATAATTGTGTGATATACTTCTTACGCATTTCAATCTTAGTTGAATCTTCCATTAATTTCTTGATCACATCAACATCGATGCCAATCAATCCCATTTTGATACGATTGATAATGGTTGTATAATCAAATTCCGTTTTCAATTCTATTGGTGTTTCGATGTTCAATAATCTTCTCATTGTTTGATAATTCTTCAAAGCATGTTCAAACTGTTCCAAATCATACTGTGTGAAGTGATCATTATTGACAGATTCGTAGGAATGAAAATACTGGGATAATCGTTCGAATGTATTTCTGTATAAGCAATTTTCATATCGACAATTCTCAATTGGTACGGCATCTCCAGGGACAGTATTCAACATATGACGGATACGACTAATTGTAGATTTCTCCTTTTCGGAATCCATTAACACAGATCCTTCTTGAATTAAGAATGCAGAGATGTCAACGCCTTTCAGAATCATATCACAAAACAATTCCAAATGCTGTTGATTCAAACTAATTGTAATTTCTTTGCAAGTATCATTTACAGCACTCGCAATCGAAAGCATACTCATAAATGCGGAACTCGGAGTTTCGATTTCACGTTCTACCACAATACCCATGATCTGATTTTCCAATTGGGATTTCAGTCTTAACATGTTCTGATAATCTGATATGGCACGTTGGTTATTCAAACGATCTTGTTCAATCTTTGCTTTCTTTTCATATGCAATATCCAAATCTTTTAACAACAAAGAACGATGTGTATTCACTTCACTCATATCATGATTCAATTGCATTTGTTCTTCCATCAAGTGCTCATACATATCAGGATCATACTGACCAAATTCATTCACAACCGCTTGGTACATTGTCAACTTTTGTTGCAAATTCGTTAATTCCATGGAGATATTCTGATCACGTAATGATGCAATAATTCCCGTGAGCTGATCGATTCTCGTTTTGATTTGTTCCAATTGTTTTGTCAATTCGGAATACTGAGATTCTGTCTGTTCTAATGTTTTTCTCAATGTCTCATATGAACCATAATGTTGCAACAAGAATTCTTTTGTTCGACTTAATGAAGTAATCAGTTTGTTTGTATAACGATAATCATCCGTCGACAACTTATGAATCTTATCATAGATATCAATTCCCATTGCTTTGTTCATTAAATTCTTGCGCTGTGTAGAATTCATATTGGCAAAGGATGTTAATTGTGTACCGTTAATTATGAACTGGAAAACATACCTATTGATACCAAACACCTTGTCTACGATCGCATTGAATGTGTTCACACCACCACCGGTATTCAATTCTTTCTCGTGACACATCATTGAACTTGTTACGGTATGACCATTTGTTGTTGGTTTGTAAACGTGTTTGATATTGTATACTTCACCATCGATTTCATAAACAATCTCTTTAATCCCGATTTCACCTTTGATGATTAACGGAACATCATTTCTTTCATCACCATTCAGGTTGATACTGGAGAACGGATGAAGCTTCTGAAGCAACACAGTTTTACCACAACGATTTCTACCATAGATCTGAATAATGGGTTTTGTGATATGATCGAAATGAAACTCGATTTCTGTCTTACCCATTGCGGCATACACATCCGCAAAGTTCACCAATTTCAAATAAACAATTTTCATATTTTTATCCTCCAAAACATATATATGGTTTTTATGTATACACCATAATGATGTATATTTCAAATAATTTTATTTTGGGTATACATATATTTTTCATGTAGACACACGGGTACTATCCTGTTGTCGGTATACAAAATTCAATATCAAATAAAGAAAGGATGAATGTCAGATGAATAACAATCAGACGACAAACATGACTCCGGAGCAGTTGCACAAGCATTTTTGTACGCTCCGTGAGAACCAGCTCAAGCAGTGGGGTATTTATGACAACCCGTTGCTGATGAAGACCATTCCCGAAGTTGCCGCAGGTTTGCTCCAGAAGGAGTTTAAGATCAACTTCACAAACATTCCCGACTTGCCGATTGTGTTTGTATTGGGATGGAAAGCAGTCATGGAATTTGTTAAGTCTCAGAACATGCCTGAGTTCTCTGTTGATGTATGCGGTATCTCCGTAGAGTATGTTACGGAGTACTCTGAAACTGAAAAGAATTCCAATATCGTACCGCAGTTGGTACACAAGCGCATTCCGTTGTTCCGTGATCGTCAGCATGTGGAGTCTACTGGTTCATCATTCAAGGGTGAATTGTTGCAGAAGTATAATAGCTGGAGAACTGAGAATTTGACCGAGACAATCTCCAATATTGAGAATAAGGTGTTCTCTGAACTGCTGGAAACTTATGCGATTGACCTGACTGTTGCTGCTACTGTATTTGTGGTAATGGCTGCGATGTATACAGCAGGTGTTCATGTTGCGATGGAAACGAAGCAGGAAGTAAACATGTACAACATCTTCTCAATTGAAGTATTTAAGGGAGATCAGATTGTATTGTCACCAGCAGCGATTATGAAACAGATTATGAAGGGTGACGCAAAGAAGCTTTAAATGAATCGAGTTATGCGGGGCTTGTCCCCGCATGCTCATGCTTTGTGTGAAAGGAGTGATGCGTATGATTGTGTGAATCATCATACCACATAATGTTAGTCCGAATATCCGAAAATAAGTATAATCAAAGGAGAATAACTATGAGTAATGAAGTAAACAACAACAAGAAGAACGTCGTTATCGGTCTCGGCAATACCGGTAATAATATCGTAAACGAAATTGCCATTCGTAGCACACTGAATGATGTACAGCTCTTTGCCGTTGATTCTGTTGTGGCTAATGTAACACTTGCCAATTCCAATTCTCGTGTCAACTATATTCCGATTATCTCCGACAGCAAGTCTGGTTCTGGACGCAATCGTGAGCGTGGTTACGAGATGTTTAAGCATCACTATGAGATTGGTAGCTTCACCGAAATGCTCGAGGCTTGTCAGAATGGTAAGAAACCCATCTTTGTGGTAACAAGCAGTGCTGGTGGCACAGGTTCTGGTTCTACACCGTTGCTTTGCAAGTTGCTTCGTAAGTCAAACATCCGTGTGATTCCGATTATCGTTTGCCCGTCCATGGATGACCCAACTGCATATCATCTGAATAGTAATGATCTGTTTATGGACTTGGAAGAATCCGGTGTCCAGACCTATGCTGTATTCCGCAATGTTGCTGGTGATTCCAATTATACTCCCATTAACCGTGAGATTGTTGACATGTTGGAAATCGTTCTTGGTAAGAAGTATGGTCCCACAACACTTGACAGTATTGATGATTCCGACTTGAACATGATGCTGAAAACTCCTGGTCGTTTCGTAGCGGTTAGTGCACAGGCAACTGATATTGCAGGTCTTACTCGTCAGATTGCACGCAAGATTTTCACAGGATTCCAGCCTGCATGGACTGATGAGGATGCGAAGAAGTATACCTTCATGACTGCTTACTCTCTCAAGTCTATGTTCGCAGGTGAGGATTTCAAGCAGGTATTTGACGAAGTAAGAAGTAGAATTTATGAGGTATTTGATGAGTACCGTCATATTGAGCAGACAGACAACAATGGTGTGACAGAAGCAACCGTAATCATTTCCGGACTTCCCAGACCCGAGATCAAGGTTATTGAAACCCAGTTCAACGATGTAGAGGGTATTGGCTCCGGTATGCGTAAGAGTGCACGTCCCAGCTTCCTTGGTCGTCGTCGTAAGAGTGGTTCCTCCACATCCACCACGGGTGAGGATGCAACAGCCATTGGTAAGTTCGAATGGGATGACTAATTAAGGTACTACGTGGGAGGGGGTATTTGGTATATTTCCTATGCCCCCTAACACTGATAGATACAATTTTTAAAGGAGGACTGTTTATGCAGTATATGAATTATGGGTATCCGGTAACCCAGCAGAACCCGATGATGATGCCGGTACACTATCAAGCTCAGTCCACAGTAAACCCTACAGAATTCTATCAGATTCGTAATGATGATATGATTATTCTGTATAGCCTTGAGGCTTACTTGGGCAAGATGGGTAAATCACCGCAGAATCTTAGACCTGATGAATGGATCCGTTTGTATGAATCTTCTCGTGACATGTTCTATTCCGACATTGTTCAGAGACTGACAAGAGTCATCCCGTATATCAATTATGCTTCGGAAGATGATGACGCTGCTCAGGGTATGAGAAATAGTCTCTATCATCACATGCGTGATCCCGTATTCCTCAAACTGATGATGGATCAGCTTTATCAGGAACGCAATGAACAGGCAAATGCGTATATCGGAGCTTTCCTCACAAAGGCAATCCAGAACTATATCGAGGAAATGAAAGCAAAGGATGAAGCTGAAATTGCCGAGGTAAAGTCCACCAAGAAGGATAAGGACAAAGAGACTAAGGCTGAACCACCCAAGAAGTCTAATATTGATCCAGACATTGTCAATAACATGATGAGCGTAGCAAAGAATCTGCTCGATTCCAAGTATCAGTATGTCAAGAATATCTGCATTGGGATGGGTGATGGCGATGCATTGGGTGTTGCTGCATACTTGGCAATGGACAATGAGTTGACAATCAAAGAATTAATCATCAGCGATTTTCCTGTAACGGCAGAATTGTTCCAGAGAGATCCAGAAATTGAGCGTCATCCTGAAAATATCATTAAGGCCGCTCTTCACTTGGAGAAAGCAGATTATGCAAAGCTGACCGTAAACCAGACAAAGTTCGTAGATTCTTTGACACAATGGGTATACAAGAGACTGAACGAGTTAACCCCGACAGCTTGTCTGGAATGGCTCGTGAAAGCTTATGGTACTATTGCACCCGGGGATATTGTCAAGACAAAGTTGATCCAATTGAAGGATTGCGGTGGCAAGTATCCGAATCTGAATCAGGTCACTAAGGCATTGAAAATCAATTAAGGGAGGAAAATACTATGTTGGAGAAAATTTCACCAGAAGTTGATCGTGTGATTAAGCCGATTATTGCAGAGCTCACAGAGATTGACATGACACAGAAGATGAATCCGATGATCACACCAAACAATGAATCTCAGGAGATCAAGCGCAAGAAGCGTCGTTGTGTACACATCACTTGGAATGGTTCTGACTTCATCCCTCGTGTTGTTAAGAAGGATGGAGTACTCAAGTGTGCTGTTTGTGGTCAGGAAATTGGTACTGAGTTCACAGAAGATGCTGTTGAAGATTACTTCCGTTGCCTCAAGCGTGTAAATCAGTTGCTGTTCTTCGGTATGCTTCAGGGTATGCTTGCAGGTCCCATCCAGGGTTGCATTACACTGAAAGAAGTATTGCCTGATGCCGCAAAATTGCATAAGGAATTGAACATGTATGTTGGTAGAGAGAATCGTTCCGCAGACAGTATCGAGAATATTGGTGACGAATATCGCACAAGCAATGATGACCGCAATCTGACTGGCTTCCACGGCTAATCATAAAGCGTGATAAGATGTGATGAATACCGCCCCCAATTGGGGGCGGGTTATTTTTTTTAATTTTTGCATAAAGTCATTGCAGTATTTGCCGAAAACAAGTTATTGTTTTCATTGGTTAAAATATGATTCGCAAACATTGGTCGATACAAACCATTGATACTTCTACCACGTAACACCTTTTCGAAAACAATATTGAATCTGGTATCTGGATGGATCATTCCAATATCCATTCCATTAAATGCAATATCGATCTTTGTCGTTTTTTCTATGATACGGGCAGCATGTGATGACGCAATATATGGGTTTTCATACTTATGTAAGATATTTGGAATTCCATATTTGGAAAAGGTATTGGATTGATATTCATAAAGCTTTGATAAAGAAGCGGTTTGAATATCTTCTGTATTGATATTAATTGCTCCAATATTTTCAGCTTGTAAGATTCGTTCAATATCGGTTTCGGATAATACTGACACATTGTCGTATAAAATTGTCATCACAAATTCATTACGGTCATACCTAGATAATCCTGGTGGAACAGAAGAATTGTTCACATCTAATACATTGATATGTACAATATTCCCAGCAATATCTGAAGATGCATTTGTAATATACAATTGATCAATATCACCATACAAATGACATCCTTTTTCATATATCCCATAATATTGATCTAAGAAGCTGAATGATTGTAAGATGTTGAGATTTGGTATCAATATTTGATCAAAGCATGTTTGCTGATTTGGTACGTTCATTTTGTATTTCAAGATATTTCCACGAGACAAAATATCATCAATGATCGATTGAATAGACATGTTTTTATATACACTTTCAGAACGTCGTTTCATATAGTAAATCATGTCTTTGTCATAAGCAAATAATTCAATCGGGACTTTTGGTGTTTCATTTAACATGTTTGAAATTTTAATACCATTTTGATATTGATCATACTTCGATGTGGGAGTATTCTTATATTCCACATATGCTTTCATATTGATGTTTAACGAACTCGCTCCAGCAACAGCAAATGGTTTTGAATGATCATCGGTATCATACATATAGACATTACCGTTTAATGTATTCATAATGGATAATTCATCCGAATATTCTAACATGTTTTGAATGATGGACGAATCAATCATTAAACGATATCGAATAATTGGAAATGTTGATGTATCATAATTGTTAATAATTGTGATGGATACGATATCCGAAACGGGAATCGTAACCACATCAACATTCGAAATTTTTACGCATAATGACACGTCATACAAGGTTTGATATTGTTTCATTTATATACCTCCCTAAAATATATTACCCCTCGACATCTTGATAATCATTGCCCAAATAAGGGTAAAATTTGACAAGGAGTGAATTAAATATGATTCGATTTATACAAGAAGCAGCATTACCTAAATTGTCACAAACATCTCTTTATGCCAAGTTTGATCAAACGTCAAATGTGACTGCGTCATTACGTGATGAATTGGCAAGTGCTTCAGAGAATGTACAAAAGCCAGATGATTTGAAAGAGATTGTTGCATTGATGCAATTAAATGGAGATGCGGTTGTAAAGAAAGCAATTGATGCTTGGGCTAAAGGCGAGATCGTTGTATTATTCAACAACGAAACATCCAAACTCCCGTCTGCATTACCATACATTTGTATTGGAAAAGAAGGAGCTGTAAAATGTTATATTTTCGCAGACAAGCTCATTACAAAGCTAAATTCGACAAATGAATATATTAATTTAATGGCTGGATTAGAAGCTGGATACTTGGCATTACGATTACAAAAAGAACCAAATCGTTTTATCAGTAATCGTAATGTAATGATGCTATTTGCGGATATTTATCAATTCATGGTATTATCACCATTAGAGATTCGCCTATACATGAAAGGCGATAATCTAACAAAATCAATGATGTATGCAATTGCATTTTTTTATAAGATTATTGATGGAGATGCAATGTCTATGGAAAATATTAATTTCAAACGACTAATGAAAGATAAGGTTGACATGAATGTTGCAAAACAAGTTGTTGAAGAAGTACGTGGATTGCCATCTGCAAGCTTTATGGATTTATTGGAATTGATCAAGAAAATCAATCCAGTTCGATATGGACAACTTGATGCTGAATACTTAAGACATTTCGTTTCAACATGTGGTGTGTATATCACATTCGCATTGGAGAATCCAGCATATCTGTTTTTAGCAATGACATCCTCTTCTTATAAAACAAAACTAACATCATTTAATTTAAACAAATTGATTGGTGCATATTCCAAGAAATGTATCACACAACTTGTATCAATGGTATAAATCAATCCAGTAAGAAAGGATGCGATGAAACATGGCTAATATCCCATCAGGGCTTGGTAGTTTAGATGCCGTATTGGATTGGTTTGCTCAAGACCAACGTGCAAAATATGGTGTCACATCTGGGAATACATATCAACCAACTGTCAATGCAAATTCCTCTAATAGTCGATATGTGCCATTAGGAACTTATTCTGCATTAGGAAATAAAATCAGCAATGAAACACCATTGATCGATAATATCGTAAATAGAAATTCATATGAATCCAATAACGAGATTCCAAATCCAAATGAATATAGTGGTAATAATGATACATATGAAATATCCGTTTCAAATAATTCCAATCTAAAGATTGGAGTATTGACGACAGGTACATCACAGCAAACCACAACACAACCATCCGAAGAGACATCCAAGATTTCACAATTAGCAAATGAGCAAATTATCCAAGGTGGTATTACATCAGCAACAGAAATTGCTGATGTATTATCTGATCAAAAATCATCAGCTAGTGTATATGAAACAATCAATGCCGCATCTCCAAGTACGCAGAAAACAAGTTCTGGCTATATACCGCGAGGAGAAGTTATTACGAATCTTGTGATGGATGTGGAATTAGAGAATGATATTCTCAAAGAACAATTATTGAAATCCGATGATTTGTATAAGCAATTGATTGAAGAATGGGCAAGGATTGGTCGAGTAAAGGATACTTATTTGGATCCAGATGTGAAGGCGCAATATGGCGTTGAAGAATCCAATGTTGGTGACGTAAAACCATTGCATCATTTCCGTGGGCATGTTTACAATCAACCTGGTAAAGGTCAATATGAATATGGTAAGCAATTCGAATTCAATTATGGTACAAAATATGCCATGGAGCATAATGGTGAAGAATATGTTTACAAATATCTACAAGTCGACAGTGATGCGGTTCGTGATCCAAACATTGGTATTGAAGGATCTTATTATGCGATTATCGATGATCATTTCATTTATGACAATAACGATGTTGACAAACATCCGTTAGCGGCCGTTCAAAGTGACGGAAAAAAGAAGATGGCTGGTTCAGCATCCCCGGTTTACGAAGATAATGAGGTATACACCAGACGTATTTATGAACGTGGGATGTATGAAGTTGACAAAACCAGATATGGTGCACGTGAAATATCACCACTTGGTCCATTCTTCAATACACCTGGGCAAGATGCCAATAGTCCGACACTCAGTATGAATGGTCCAGAAATGGCCAGATATGCGAATTTGTTTTCTTATAATAGAACAAGAATTCCCATTGCAACATTGGAATGGAGAAAGGGTTTCCGATACATTTTTATCACACGACCAGAATGTTATATTATGGCAAAAGACAATTCTACTCACGAATATTGTTTATCACAACAATGTGATTCCGATGCGGATTTCAAAACATCGTTTGCAAGAATGCCACATATCTGTCAATTGTTATCACCATCCTATTTCATCAAAGGTGTGGTAGATGGTGATAATTTCAATTACTTATTATCCAATCGCGTTCAAGGATTATCACCATCTGGAACAAATCTTGAACAAGTACAATCCATGCAGAAATCGACATTTGGTGCGACGATATTACCAGGATCAACAATCTCCACAGACTATGGTAACACGATTAGTTTGACATTCACAGATACGAGATATCTTGAGGTGTACGAGTTATTGCGATTATGGATGCGATATATCAATAACATCTATGTTGGTACATTTGCACCATACTATGGTGGTGTTCGTAGTGGATCATTAACTCCACAAAAAGAAAATCATTATGGGTTAGCAAACACATCTGCATCTGCATCAAGTGCACGTTATTTACCATATGACAGAGCATTGGATTATTGTGCAACAATATTTGATATCGTCACAAATGAAGCTGGATCAAAGATCTTGTATTGGTGCAAATATATCGGTGTTTATCCAGTATCTGCAGAACCAGGTAGTTTGGCAAACTCATCCAATGAAGCATTAACATCTGAACAAAAGGTCAATGCATCATTCTATTATCAAGGTAAAGTGGAAAGCAATTTCCGAACATTTACGGAATTTAATTTTAATGCTGGATTATTGGATGAATGTGGTAATCTAAATAGCAAAGATATTGAATTCTCATTACCTTATTTATTGAGAAAAGATTATCCAATTGAACCATATGGTGGGAATTCCAATGGAACATTTAGAAATACCAATTATATGGGAACTGCTGGATTGTTCACAGGTAGACCATATGTTGTATTAGCAAATGAACAAGGAAAATCAATTGGTGAAAAGTCAGTCACAAGAACAGTTCCATATTTGAGATTCATTCAATTGGAAGATAAATTTGCAAATGTCATGAATGGTGGATTTGTCAATAATACTTCCGATGCATTAAATCCATATAATGAAACAGTAAGTTGAAATAAGAAAGGAGTGTGATGAAGATGCCAGAAATCAATGATGATCTGTTGGCGGGGTTGGTGAATGATGTCATGGGTGATGAACCCATTAAAGTGGAAGATAAAGACACCGTATCAGATACAGTATCAAATATTCTAAAGATGTACAATTTATCAACCGATTTGTCGTTTGTTGAAAAGATTGCAACAATGAAATTCCATAATAACAAAGGAGAAGAAATTGCAATTGATCAAATGCCGGCTGAATTGCGTGATGCGGCATTCTTACCAGTCAATACGATTGCCGATATCGCATTACGTCAAGACTTGGATATGATGGTATCTCAAATCCCAGAGTGGTACACCGCATTACAAGTAACACGTGATGCAGTATGTGAATCAGATATTGTTACAGGTAAACTATCCAGAACAATCAAGTTTAATCGTTCTGCAATGGATGAGCATTACAAGTTATCCAATATCAGTAAAATCGAAGATGTAGAAGATCGTTTGGAATTGAATCATATCATTAAGAATCATATTGTGTTTAATACATTGCTTTATGGAGAATCTTATGTTTACACAATTCCATATGCAAAGGTATTTTCTGATTTATACCAGTATCGTTTAAATAAATCGGATAAACGAAAATCTACTGATGTGTCGAATATGTTTGAAACATCATCCACTATGAAAGGATATGGTTATGGTGAATCAGCAATTGAAAGAAGTCTGAATGATACGATTGTTCAAGAATCCAATCATCATAAAAATAAGAATTGTAATCATACCGTATTCACAGAACAAGAGATCATGGAAATCAATCCCATGTATCATGCAAAAGTAATTAATGAAGATGGCACAAATAACACAAAGATTCCGAAAGAATATGATAATGAATTTGAATCTTATTTGAAAGATATCGGTGATAATATCTCATATGTGGAAGACGACATTGCATTACCAGTATTGGAACAATCCGCACATGATTTACGCAGTGTTTATGAAGAGAAATATCGCGAAAAGGATAAGAAAAGTGTAAATGAAGTAAAGACATTCTTTGAAGAAGTGGTTGAAAATGATGGAAGTGTGGATGAACCATCCACATTTGACAAACACTTTTCACGTATTCGTGGATGTTACATTCGTATTTTACCAGCGACGAAGCTAATCCCAATTCGTATTGATCGAACCATCATTGGATATTATTATATCTCGGATCAAACTCGTACTGAGAAACAGGGTGAACGTCGTAATTCTGGATTATCCGGATATACCTTACGCACACCATCCATCGGTTATGATACCTTCTCACCAGATCAAATGTTCTGTGAGAAGTTAGCCAATAAGATTATCAACAACTTTGATTTGAAATTTATGCGTGACAATACTGCATTACACGCACAGATTGTTGCAATCTTACAGTCACACAAATTCAATGAAGCAATGCTTCGTTTTATCTATATTCCAGCAGAACATGTTTGTCAATTTTCTGTCAATAAAGATGGTATGGGATGTGGACATTCCATGTTAGAACCCGGATTAATTGCTGCAAGAATGTACATGTTCTTGAAGCTATATTCATTACTGTATCAAATCAATAATTCCCAGATTCGTGTATATAATCTGAGAATGAGTGGTATTGATAAGAATTACAAACAATTTGTACAAGAGACCATGCGTAAGTTTGCTGCTCGCCGTGTTACTGCTAATGATATTTTCAATTATCGATCATCCATGACAAAGGTAAGTGGTGGTTCTGAATTGGTAATGCCGATGGGTGCGGGTGGTGAAGCACCGATTCAAGTAGAATCAATTGCTGCTGCAGAAGCACCAATCTCCACAGATTTGTTGGATTCTTTAAAGAACGAAGCAATCAATTCCACACCTGTTCCAGCATTGTTATTGACAAATGGTGCAGTTGCAGAAGTTGAATTTGCAAAAGAAACAGAATTGGCAAATACCAAATTCAATTCATTTGTTTCCGGTGTTAAATTAGAATTGAATGCAGATACAACAAATTTCTATCGAAAGATTATGAGATGGGAAACCGATATTGAATCAGAATTGTTGAAAGATATGTCATTCAATTTCCATATGACAACATCAAAAACATTAACGGTGACTGGTGATAAAATTGGTAACTTTGATGCATTGTGGCAGTTGGCTATGAAAACATTTTTAACAAAAGAAGAACGACAAGAGCAAAACGGAGAAGAGGGAGACACTCCAACCGCTCGTGCATTTAAGAAACGTTTGTTACAAGAGTATTTACCAGAAATTGATGTGGAACAATTTGAACAATTAGCAGCGGATGCACGTGATGATGCAAATCAACAAAAGCTAAATGAAATTGATAAGAATAAGAATTTATTAGACAACACCGTTCCGGATGCAACAGATGACGGTGGATTTGGGGAGATGATTTGATATGGATATTGATATAACTGTAATGGAGCAACAAATCAATGAATATGAAATAATTCATAATATTATGAATAAGCTTGATTTATATATTGAAGCGGACCTAACGGATACTGAAGCATTTGATAATTTAATTGCTGAAATGTATGATGTTTATTTAGAAGCAACAGCACGTAGAAAACAGCAACAAGAAATTGCAAAATATATGCAAGATAATAAACTTGGTGATGTAAAAGGCAATAATCCATCAAAACGCAGAAAAGCAAGAAAAGTGCAAAATACATTATTGCAGCATGACTTTGATCCAAAAACACAAACAATTCGTTCTGATGTAACAAATCCAAATAGTTCATCAAAAAGGGTAGCATTAAAAGTGAGAAAAGCAGATATTGATGAAGATGATGATGAACTACTTGACACTGGTCCTGGTCCTGTATATGTGCCTGGTGATACCGATAGTGCGATTTCAATGCCATTGTCCTATTTAAAAAAAGAAAAACAGGGCTCAGCGGGTTTTTATACACATCACGAGCTGGGACACCACAAATCAGAACATGAAGGAACTTCATCAATGTTTGCCAGAACTCCTAAAAACACGCAAAGAACAAGCCCAAATGATCCGGGTATGAGGCATATCATTGATACTAAAAAATCTGGTAAATATGTTAATAATCATGATGATGGTAGTTATCTAAGATCTGACGGAAAAGAAAATCCAGAAGAGTTATATGCAGATTTACATGGTGCTAGAGCGGCACGTGTTCGCACAAAACATTGGGGAAACAAATCATCTGGTAAAAAATATAAAGAAAAATTAAACAAAGGAACTCGGTCATTAACTGATAAAGAAATATTAAATATATTCAAACGTATGAGTGAAGATGCGAAGCGTATCAATAAAGAGTTTGTTAGTACAGAAATGAATTGGTTAAAACGTCAATTGTTTGTATTAAAAAAAGCTCAGACTGGACAAAAATTAACAAATGATGACATTCGTGAATTAAGCGATATCATTTGCCCGGACGATTTAATGAAAACTGCAGATGATAAAGAAAAACTTGAATCCCATATTGAGACTAGTGAAATGTTCATAAGAATTTGTGAAAATGAATTGGTAGAACTGAATGAAGCTATGCGTAAGAATAACTTGTCCGCTGAACAAATAAAAGAAACACAAAATTCGATTAACGACTGCATTGAAACAATTAAACGATACAAAGCCGATTTAATTAAAGAACAATCTGATTTGCAAGATTTTATTAATAAACATGGCAAATATTATTTTACAGATTTAAAAAAGATGGATCAACTATCAGAAGTAGATAGAGATGCTGTTTCAAAAAAATTTTTACCAATCATTCTAAAAGAAGTGCCAGCGAAACTAAAAGAAGTGATGAAACAAATGGAAGATGTCAGACGGATTGTTACAACTGGCTCAAAATTAATGGAAACAAGTACGAAAATGCGATATGATTTTGTCATGAAATATAAAGATGACAAGACTGTTCAAGAATACTTTACAGAACTTTTCAATGAATATTACAACCTTAAAAATTTAGAAAGTGGTGATTTGATTGGGGAATGAAATGAGGGTTGAAAGAACCGCAACAGGAGCCATCATTCATCAGCCGACATTGGAAGTGAAACGTAAAGCATTACAGTATTTTTCATTACCAGATCCACAACGTGAATACTTCATTTATTCCGGGACGGATATTAACAGACGTCCAATATTTGGTAAAGAACATGATGTATTGTACATTACTTCTGGATTCTTACAAATCAAAGATCCAGTCACAGAACAATTGCGTTTATCCATGACAAAAGTATCATCAAGAGATGGTGCACCAATTAGCATTACAATGAATCGACAACCACGTTCCAGATTACAAGTTGATTGTATTCAGAAAATGATTGAAACAACCCATAACAAAATGACTGTTGAAGTAAAACCTGGTGTTGGTCCGGCACCCGTATCGAGTAATCGATATGTTAAATTACCCTTTGAATTGCTGGGACACGTTAACACTGATTGTGCTACAACATGATTCCGAATAGGAATGAGTGTGAATGCGACGAAAGTAGAAAGAAATAATCGGTTGATACATGGTTAAA